>Ga0307515_10002292_pt1 | contig 41878 bp, 47 predicted proteins | sample 17_EM_MG_FD_194513 | JGI IMG/M metagenome (GOLD analysis project Ga0307515, IMG submission 194513) | Populus trichocarpa ectomycorrhiza microbial communities from riparian zone in the Pacific Northwest, United States - 17_EM | ecosystem: Host-associated > Plants > Roots > Unclassified | place... | reverse complement strand
TACTGTAGAGTGTCTCCCAGTATTGTAAGTTCAGAATTATATCTATTACAACAACCACCCATCCAAATATGCCAAGACCAGTACCAATTGACAGCTAGCAAGCCATATATGCTCTGATATCATCACTAGCAGATTTGATTTATAATTGGTGATAAAACAGGGGAGTCAAAAGAAAGACAAAAAATCCGCCAGCTGCATGGACTCTCACTCACATTGTCAACTTGCTCAAAATTGGTCCATTTGACTTGATTTTTGGATGCATATGTAGGCCTTGCAGTTACCTATCATTCTGAAGTCTCCGATCTTCTCTCCACTGTGTTGTTGTTGAGTAAATTGCAATTTTGAAAAAATACTGGAATTTCTTAGTGCAGTGCAAGGCGCCCCGCTAATCGCTTGTTAGGTGTGGGCGCTGCGTGTGCCCACACCCCTAATAAGGCGCCTGGGCCGTATGCATGAGGTGTGGAGGTTCTTATCAGCAGGAGGAGTCAGAAACAGTCCCCATCAAAGTTTTTGGAAATGGTGTGACTTCAATTAAGTGTATCTGGCAGCGTCCAATCGACATGGAAGCAGCTAAGTGTTTGGTGGGCTGCCAGTTAGTAATATCAGTAGGTGGAAGCAAAATGATGATAAAATTTGCCAGTCAGTGTAGCAGGGTCAATATGCACCAAGGCCAAGTATCACCATGATATGGTGGGCACAACTTAGGGAGAAACTGTACTGTGCTTTTGAAGATGCACACAATAAAGTGCAGAACATTCAATGTGGCTGGTGTTGATGGACAGCCAACACTCTGTTTTTGGAGGTATATTCTGATTGTAATGCATCTGAATTTCAATTTCCTGCTAGCTGGTGCAGGCAATTTCTTGGATGATAATATATTACAGTATGATTCACCAATAACAGAGTTTTCCAAGTACTATAAAACGATCTTACTGCAATTATCAACTGAATGTATTTCGAATGACGGAATTTATGAACAAGAAATATCACTATATTGCCCCATTGGTCAATATTGACATTCTGTGATTAGCAATACAGATCAAACACTGGTACCATTTGAAAATATTAACAGCTGGTGATGTAAACAGAAAATAAGTATGATAATTTAGACATAAGAACTGAATTGTGAGTGGCATCAATGTCAAGTAAGAATTAAGATTACAATTTTTGCTGATAGATATATAAATTAGGAAAAGCTTTGGTACCACTGTAAGTAAGATTGGTGGTGGGCATTGGCACAGTGCTGAAATATGTGATTGATATTAATGCGGTGCTGTAAAGGCATACGCCCATGTATGGCCTCGTAGGAAGGTATATCAGTAGATACGGTTGCAAACGTGGATGTCAATATTATAGAGTAGTATAAAGGTAAGATTATCGCTAGAGATCTAAGGCTCGTGGCGAGCCGACTATATAATGCGGGTGTTACCCGGCCCTGGACACGTCACGTACAGCCGTGCCATTACAGGTGCTATGGTACATTATGGGTTTATTACCATGAGTTACAGGATGTTATAGAGTATTCACTTACATTGTTACTATTTGTAAGAAATTATGGCATCATATGTGAAAGTATCCAAAGTTATAAATATGATTTTTAATACCAAATACAATACTGACAAGTTGGTATTTATATACAATCATGATAAGTCATAGATACAAGTTATATTAGAGCAATCACATCACCAATCAAGATAGATGCTACTTTCTTTGTGTTGAAATCAATTAGCTAGATGTATATACCGAGCTCAACTCTTCCACCTCTCCAGCAGTTACTCCAACCACTTCAACACAGCCATTCAGAATGAACACTGTCATACCTGTCCAAGCCCACTGATTAAATGGGTAATCAAGCTTGGGTGAAGTAGAGTACAGTTGATACATACTTATCAACTACTAACAATGTGCATGTATTGAACATATTTTGGTACAACTAGTGCATCAGCAGTATGCAATATTTGTGAGACAATTAATATCATTTTCATAAGAGTGGAACTGGAACACTAACTGGTATTCAGCACCACTCTACTGGGACAAGTATGGGTTTGATATGGTTTCTGACAATTCTGACCTGCTCAACATAGCTGTAATAAGTGTGGCTCTGACATCCTTACTGATAATTGCAGCTATGAATCATTGTTCTGATATTGTCTGTGACATTTCTGGATCTGATATATATGGCCCTGACAAGTGTGGCTCTAACAAGTGCAGCTATGACATAGTCTCTGGCATGGTTTTTGATAAATTGACATTCATAAACATGGGTTGGACAAGTGTGCTCTGATATAATATGACAATCCCAACTGTATCAGATGTGACTGACAAGTATGACTCTGACATGCACTCCAGCACAGATACCGCTCTGACATGTACAGACTCTCAATATCCGGTATTTCTGTCAGGATCAACATATCTGATTGTTCATGTTCATTATATTACATTATTCCAATAATATACACTGGTTGTATAGGAATTGATTATCTTTACTACTTGGAACAGCTTGCACTGGGGTGAATACCAAAGACACACCAATAATAAATCACAGTCTTTGTGGTACATCTCGACATGTTATCATTCCATGATTTCTATTTGGTATTTTAGCCATCAGATACTCCAAATCCATGACTCACAATTGGTCGCGATGTACCATCTGCCCTATTACACTACGATTGGCTTTGGCATCCCTTGAATTGATTCTATTGCCAATTTGAATAGCATAAAGTTCATTGGTAGGGCACTATCCTTGTTGATATACCCAACTATAGTTTTGTGGTACTCAATCTGCTTGTATCAAAGTATGATCCAATCGATTGCCCTGTCCTCACCACATCTCCTCTCACCATGCCTTTTGAACTTCAACTGCATCTGGATTATTCTGCTGCTGTATAGTAACTGTGATGCCATTCCTTTGGTATATCTTTTCACAGTAAATTGACATCGCATGGGATTCAGAGGGCTGAAGGGCTTGACTGCTGCTCAAATCCACTTCAACAGTCAAAAAATCAAATGTCAGAGCATCTATAAACTGCAATTTGCTGATACCGTCTGGGTATACAAGAGTTGCAAGTGCATTGCACTTGCTTATCACTCTGTTGATGAGTGGTATCAAACAAGGTGATACTTTGTTGGAGATCAGAGAATGCCCTACATGAAGCTGTCTGCATATATCTGTGATCAGTAAGAGGGGATTTATTTGATCCATATGTAGTGGAATACTCACTACTGTCTTGATATCAAACAGGTGTGTTTCTCATCGTACTGTATGTGGAGTATAGTTTCCCTTGTTGGAGGAACAGTAGCCATCCTTGAGAAGGTTGTTGTAAGTGGCTTCAGATATTTTGGCCTCACTGGAATCATCAGAGCTCATTTCACTAATATATTTGGTATTTTGCAAATGGAAATGAATGTTTTGTACTTGGCTCCTACTGTGGCTCATGCAGCATTGTACAAAGAAATGAATGTCACTGCTGCTACCACTAGATTCATTGGGTATGTCTTTGAGCACAGTTTTGGTAAGGAAGCAGTAGCCAGCAAGCAATATGGAGTTGGTGACAGATTTGATGAACTTAAAGTGGTTGGGGTACCCTTTCTGAAGATGGGCAAGAACTGCAGGACAGACCATTATGGTATTCTTGTACTTCGCACAGGAGCATTCTATGACTCCTGTAAGTTTGTCTCCGAACTGGTGCATGTTAGAGACGCGAGGAATTATGGACTTTCTTTGTCTACCAGGTCCAAACTCTTTCCCTGACTATAAATCTCTTTTACAAAACCAGCAATTCATTTCCAGGGGTAATTTTAAAATTGGCACTTCAGTAGCTGGTACAACCAGTCAACATTCATTCCATTATTAATATTGCAACCTGCCAGGGCATTGGAAAAAAGTTCAACAGTTGGTAAAATTCCACACTCTGATCCCCTCAGCAGCTATGGTTGACAAATCAAGGTAAAGCTGGAGATAGTGGTGCCTGGACACAGAGGTAAAGCCGGGCATGTCATTCGGTCAAATCTTGCATTGAAGGCATCAATCATATTTGACAATTATGGAGGTTTACTATGCTGTATCTTCAGTAAGGAATGTTGTGATGTACAGAAACACATAAACAGTGAAACTGTCAGTACCCAGAACCGCTTTTGTGTTCTTAGCTGGCTCATTCTAAGTATTCAGTTGCCTTGCAATAGATCCAGAATATGTGAATTTATTCATGTTGGTGGTGTGTCAGTTTGGACATTTCGGTGGTAGACGGATTAGCATTGATCTGTTTTTGCTATGCAACCATCTCTTTGTCCTAGAGCAGTCATTGATCCTGAGATTAACCAGCTGAGTGATTTGGTCACTGCTTAATGCAGAATGGATAGTTTTGCCATTGCTCAGTGTAACCAGGACTACTGTTGATTCATCTGGCAAAGATTACTACAATATTTGTTCAATGAATAATGATATCGTAATTTCTAGAGAAATCTTGGAAACCCAGAAGATGACACACTTGAAATCCTATCTGTTCGAACATGATCAAATTCTGCCAAACTGTCTTGGACATGCTGTCTGAGACCCACTGCATCATCTTCTTTCTAACCATATGACTCTGGTACTGTCTGATTCACTCTGTGACATGCGCTAACACATTCTCCCTGACACACTCTCTGACATGCTCTCTCTGACACACTCACTCTTACATAATCTCTCTGGCACACTCTCTCTGATACTCTATCTAACTCAAACAGATTGAAAATCTGATGGGAAACAATCCCTCTCATGATGCTTGCAAACCTGTCTGCGATTTCTATGACCAATCAGTGGTCAACATTTCACATCGTATACATTCGCCACTAGAGAGGATTTAATTATCAGTCATATTCAAGTGATGGCCCGGCGATAGGAGATGTCCCAGAAGTTATCATACTGCTGCAATCGGATTCGAAGACTACAATGCAGTTACCTGTTCTGGATCATCATCAACACACTCCTCTGATCTGTGTACAAGGCAGTGCACATCTTCTATGTCAGCAATACATTGATAGACCTGGTCAGGGTTTTTGAAATTGGGTTTGGGTACAAACCATTGTTATGTGAGGAAGTTGTTGAGATTTATTTTACGCAGCTTGGTATTCAAAATGGAACAAGAAAGTTATCATTGTTGGAGTGTAGTAAACAGCGCAAGGGGGTCCCAGTCATCGTCTTCAAATGACGGAAGTTATACTGTGTCATCCATTGGGGCTTCTGCATGGGGGAATATCTCCATCTCAGGTTACTAATTGTGGGCAATGTTGTCAATTTGGGGAATGTTGTCTGCCAGTTCAAAGTCTAGCTCATCAGATGCAGAATGATTAGCAGAATGTGGGTCAAGATGTGCATGTGTCTAATGGTGGTGATAAGCCAGACTGCTAGGGCTGCAAACATCCTGGCCACACACCTTGAGTTTATTGGACTGCACTATAGATTGTGAACAGTATTACATTGAGTGCCAGCTGCCCCTGGAAATACTCATAGTCAGGCTTACATTGTATATTGCAATGCTGTCTATTCAGTCTAAACTCAATGCAATTTGATGCTAGCCTAGACTTATGGCATTGTTGTACCACATACCATTTTTAGGCTTTGAGTTTACTATCTGTGGCCCCACTTGTGTCCAAGTGTGGAATGCTCTGAAGTGTTACCTCTAAGTGCCATTTTTGACTTCCCTAAATGGAACAGTGAGCTGTTGTTTCAGCTCTAAACTGGACAGTATGTTTATAACACTCAACCCATCACTGTTTTCCAAAACCCATTTTATTCAGCTTTTGAAAACATTGGACAGTGCTTGCAGCTCCATATTCTATTTGTCCTAACTAACTATCAATTTGTGTTTTCAGACTCTCCTTTCTGCAATCTGTGGGGCTGTTCCAATCAGATTAACTTGCATATTCACATGATGATATCAAAATGTATTGGAGTGGGTATTCCATTGAGTATCAGTCAGGGCTCATCTAGTACTATATGGTATAATCATATACAATAGTCACCTATTTACTCAGATCAATCAATGTTAACTCAATTATTGCTATATCTACTCAGCAACTCTCATATGGACTGAAAAACCATCATTATGGTATGACCACAAGTCCCACAGTGACAGCCTGCTGGCATTTACAACTGGACAAAAGTAATCTGTACCCCAGAGCAGGGGATAACAGCTGGAGTCATGCATCAGCAAAATGTAAATCGGTCCGGAAGCCACATACAACCCTCCTAGACACTGTGGTCGACCGCACCAGTGCTTTTAAGTGCCTCCAGATGCTCCGAGGCCCCCCTGGAGCTAAGCAATCTGCTCTCAGACTCTACAAGAGCACTGTCAGGTGCTTCTTCTAGGATATTCAAATTTTGGAGCAGCTGAGACCTCTGTGCAGCTCTGCGAGAGACTAGGTGCTGTACTCTGACAGCAGTGGTTCTCCAGGTTCCATATTCACAAGGCATTTCGTCAATCATATTCATATTTGTTAGTCACAAGATTCGCTACATCCTAATATGGCATGTATTATCTATCCAAGTGACTCTAGATATACACATACGTATAATCTGCCTACAGACGGTGCTCGAGCGTAATCAGAGGAGCACCTAGAACGCTGATTGAGTGTACGTAGGGATGCACATGGAGGCCTTTGTGGCGAGAAAATCTGTTTCTCACCACCACTGCCATTCAATTTAACACGGAAGCCAGTGGGGGGCATATGGAACTACACAAATAACGGAGGTGTACGGAGATATGGGGATAACGGAGAAGGACTGATTTTGCTGAGCTTTCATTGATCCACACAATTTGTGTGGTTCATCACGCACTCTTGCCGAGCTTTCGTAGATTCACACAATTTGTGTGGTTCCTCACCGCTGGGACCCCTTCATATCCTCTCACCCTCTTTCTATGCTTGTCCGCGAGTGAGAGTGACACTTTTGCACGCAGTCTCTTTCGATGCCATGAGGACTCCCCTGTTTCGTCACTCTGTGATTGTGTGAACTTTGAGATGTACCTGGAGGCCGAAATCATGCGAGTTTGGAGATGCACTTGCAGGTCACGTTGGTATGAAATTGGAGGTGTATTTGGATACGGTCAACCTGGAGGTGGTTGATTGGGAGGCGGTCGATCTGGAGGAGGTTGATTAGGTGGGAGTCGCAACGGGGAGCTGAGACTCAATCTATTGGTTAACTTTTAATTGTGGGAATGTAGAGAGTTGAGTACAACATGGCCAGCTGAGAGGTGAGAGGTGAGAGAATTGCTGGGAGCGGAAGAGAGTCAATGTTGGGATGATGCAGTACTCGGTGTATGCTTTACTTGGTGTATGAAGTACTCGGTCTATGCTATACTTGGGGTGAAGTCTCGATTATGGCATGGAGAGATAGAGAGGGATGACTCAACATTGTATTCTTAGGTGATGGTAGAGTTGAGGATGAGAAAGAGAGAGATGAGAGTAGAGTGGGGAAATCATCATGAGAAACTGGGACGTAAGAGAATTTACTGTGCAAGTGATTTAACCATCCTCGATACAGCAGGTACGAGTCCCGATCCGGCGTGTAATACCAACGCTACAAGGTCTTTCCAACCCAATCAGACAAGTCGTACCCCTGGTTTCTCATATCCGTGCGTATCCTCCACATCATTCTCATCTTCATCCCCATCTCTCTCTTTGTTGTCAACAACGCTACCATCATCCAAGAACACAAAGTTAAGTCATCCCTCTCAATCTCGCCATGCCATGATCATGAGTTGACACCGAGTACAGCATACACCGAGTACGGCATCCACCTAAGATTGTGTATCTTCCCTGCATTCTGATGACGAAAAGTTGACCCGGTAATGTAGCTTCAGCTTCTGGTGTGCCTACCTATACAATCGACCACCGTCAGCCAGCTCTCCATGAGAGCTCAAAAGTAAAGTCAACTTGTCACATTCACACGGTTGTGAGTTAACTAACTGACGAATTGAGTCACAGCACCCGGCGCGCCTTCCATTGACCGCCTCCAAGTACTCATTCAATCTCTCTCGATCACGGCCACCAAGTGCATCTCCAAACTGGCTCAATCATGGCCTCCAAGTGCAACTCCCAACTCACTCAATCATGGCCTGGGAGTGCATCTCGAAGTTCACTTGATCACGGCCTCCATGATCGCTCGATTCCGGCCTCCAAGTTTGCATACTCATAGCCTCCCAAGTGCATCTCCGCACTTGCTCAATCACGGCCTCCAAGTTCGCACGATCATCACCTCCAAGTGCATCTCGAAACTCTCTCAATTATACCCTCAAAGTGTATCTCTGAGTCCACTGAATCGTCATCTTCAGGTGCACCTCGAATTGCTCTCCAGCACCGCCTGCAGCCAGTCCAGATATTCCGTGTGTACATGGGTAGCTATATAGATACATAGATACATAGATACATAGATACATAGATGAGAATACAAACTGAATACATGAGTTTTAAAAATCATTGAACGATAAGTAATATCTATGATTTCCAGGCGAACCAGCATCATTCCAAACGAAGAGGTTGTTTTACCCAGACTGCGCTACTGTGATTCGAGGTGCTTCCAGACTTCTCACCGGAACTCCCAGGCTTGTCATCGGCACTCCCTAGCGAGTCGCTGGCGCTCCCCGGTACTCCCAGGTGCACCCAACGTTGTCTCCGGCGCTCCGAGGTGTTCTCAAACTTATAATAACTACTCCCACAGTACTCCTGTACCAGTTATCAGAGATCCCAGTAACTCTGAAAGCCAGCCAGAATGCCCTACTAGGGTCTGATACTCTCCTGAAATTGAACCGTATAAGTTTACACTCCATATCCTCTCTGACACTCCTGGAGGCTTGCAGTGACAAAGATACATTTTACTGATGTGGATGCTGTGAGTCACCTGTCTGCATTCACTTAAGGCCTTGCAGTAGTCCAGAGATAGAAAACTAAACTTGACAAATTCTCTATCACTGGGTACACCTATATGGAAGTGCAAACCAAGGGGTGAGGTGTAGTAAAGCCCTATGACCTGGTTAGTAAATGCAACTCTGATGTTAATTCTCTGACATTGAGTCTGTGACAATTACTCTCTAATTCAACTCACATTTACTGGAGAAATAGAAGGTTACCAACATCTGCAAGATGCTTGCTGAAAACTTTCAACATTCATCAACACAATGTAAAATGGTTTCAAAGTTATAACTGAACAACTCAGCAACTCTGAAAAGCCACACTGATCTTTCCAGATACTTCCAGATGCTCACAGATAGGCTGAATGCAAAGCGATGAGCTCTCAGGTGCTCTGAGACTACTTCACTGGTGCTCCTCAATGTTCTGGATGCTGTGGAACAGAATCCAAGAATATCCTGAAGAGTGTATTGTTGCCTTGAACATACTAAAATATCAAACTATTAGAAGGTTCAAATTTCGGAGCGATTGTAAGTATTGGCTGCATCTCCAAGACAAATCAGGTGCACCTCAAACCTGGAGCCATACTCTCCGCGAGGAATTACTATAATGTTTATGTCAAACAATACAATTCAATTAAGAATCTTTTCCCCGCACACCTTGATTCCGGCATTGTAACGCAATTTACAGTCCAATTGGTATCAAAATCCACTTGATAGTTTACAAGCCATATGCAATCGTTTCTATCTGATGTAGCATTCTCTCGCACCAAATGTGCCGGTCCATCAATTGCTCTGACAGACACATTATGCATCATATCAGTCTGTTTGACAACTCTGATGAACCCGTCCATACAATGTGCCCGACTATGCTGATCTTTGTACTTTGTTGGAATCACCACTGCATATTCTTGAGCTTGATGACATAATGTCCATTGTGGAGTCTTCATGCACCTCTTAGAAAAGGTTGATATCATTTTTCCTGTGGGTAGCCATTCCTGCAATTAAAGAATCTGATTCGGAGGAGTTTAGCTAAAGTATAAGACCGAAACAGATGGAACACGGCCTTGGAAGGCATTATCGATGTCACTTTCCATATATTGCACCCAGATGTTATGAGATTCAGGCTTGATCCCTTGGTTGGCATTGATATAATCTATGTCGCAATCAAGTCCCAGATGCTCAACAGATGTAGGGCAATGAAATGGTTGACAGTAGTACAACAGCCGATTCTGAAGTGTACTAATGTTACCGTCTATGAGTACATTCTGATCATATCTGAGCACCAATCACCTAACGTTGTGTCCCCAGTCCTCATCAATCTGTACATTGAATAGCAGTCCAAAGTTTGGAATTCCAAAATGTTCTCAAGCATCTCTGATAGAGATTAATTTGATACTTCTGTGCACTCTGTGGACATGAGTTTCTCTCAAAAGATGTACCTGTTGTGATACGGGGCAGAACAATGGCTCTTGTTGACAATGCTGGACGCGTAAAAGCTGGGCTATGTCAGTATTTTGCAGTTTATCAGTAGCAGATAGTGGGTTGAAAACATTTGCAGAGTCAATATCGTACCAGCCTTGAAGGGCAAGATGAGACAGTGTCTCCTCCAGAGAGTCAAGACTGGTAAACTGGTCATTGTGCTTGAGCATCTGTCGAATGTAATTGACATTGTTGGTTCATCAGTATGCCTGTTTCACATTGCCAATATGTAGCCGTCCAGTGATATCGGTGATGAAATTGTTGCCAGAACTCATTTAACGAAGTGACACTGATATAAGGCTCACAAGATGCATTGTTGGATATCCGAAATGTATTACATGCTGTTTGATGGTTTTGTGGAGCTCCAGAATACACATCGCCTGCCTCCAAGCCTCAAACTGGATCGAGTAGATGGAGAATTCCTTGTTGAACTGCATCTGGTGACTCGAAGTGATACCATAAATCTCTCTCTCCCGCTGATTGCCAACATGGTCCATATCAGCGATACTTAAGGTGGTGGCTTCGGTCGAACCATCGGATAGACCGACCTGAAATTGGACAAGCTTGTTCAGAGACATGTATGCCACTCCTTAAACCACTACTACTGCAGCACGTTTCATTTGAGTAAGATTGTTGGCAAATGTGCTTCTGCAACTGGTTGCCTTGATCCTGATTTCCTGCAATAGTTGTTGCTCATGATGTTGGAATGATATATTGAAAAGCTTGCGTTGACCCCGTGTCACCTGATGGATTTCGCTCTCCAATCACTGTTTTGCACTCTGCCAATCATCAGCTGACCATTTGGTTGCTGCTTGTCGGGCTCTATTCAGGTGCAACTGACACTGCCATTGTTTTGTTGATGTAACCTTTTCTGCCCTGTACACCTGAACCTCCATTGCAGCATGGATTATGTGAATCTTGTGTTCTCGTAATGGTTGGGATTCTCTTGTCAATTCTTCATCCACTTTGGCCTTCACAGACTGCACCATTTTCTGCCCTCAAAAAGCACCCATCATCTTGTAAAATTGCTTCAGTGCATCATCTAGTGCTGTGAGGGATAGATCAGAGTGAGTTTGTTGGCAAACAAGTAGAGAGAATTCACATAATGCGTGCACTGCTCCCATTACCATATCATCATAGGCTGTTTCCGCTGCAGTTTTCCTGTCATCCTCGGGGCAGTCAAGAATTGGGGTGTAATTCACGGCCAGTGTTCTTATCATGCGCCGGATCCCATTTCCCTGCGAGGAGCTGCTCGTCAACCAATTCAATAGTATGGAGATGTGCCAGAGGCCCGGATATTGTTGCAAGAATGCTAATCGATTGTCAAATTGATTCTTGACATTTCTAACTTTTCCGTATTTGAGCAGCCAGTGCAATAAGTCTTCAACTAAACCCAAGAGTAGCTGATGCAATACATCAGGCTGCCAAAGTGAATAGAACTTGCAGAGAGGGTATTGCCAGAACTGGTTTCGGATTGGATGAACACCAACAGTGTGCAGAACATCGATATTAGTGTTGTCCAGAAGTTCTGAGTAAACATGCTGATCACTTGAGTTATCGAGGGGTCAAAAAGTGCAATGCCCCATGGGCGCACTTGTAGGACTTTCACACATTGGGCATGAGCCATATGCGACTTAAGCACCCATGACTTGTTCTGGATAATCACAGACCGAGGAAGCCAAAAGAATATGAAATTGTCTCTGGAATATATCGGCACGATTCCATTCCAAACCAGAACCAGGTATGTTAAGATTCCGGAGTGGGGACAGCACAGTTCCAACTGGGGAATGCCATGCCTCGTTAGTATCTCTGGCACCTTTTGGGGGAGAGGGGATGGGCACAACAAGATTGCAGCTGCGCTGGTTTAGTTACCGGCAGATATCAATTCGAATATTACCAATGGTGACATACAGCAGCCAGAAATTCTGATCAGCTGAATAAATGGTCAAATGAGCCTTGTCGGATGCCCAAATGAATGGCACAACCCTCGCTCTGGCAGGAAGCTGATCTTGTGTATCCCACCAGCAATCCCTGCCGTTCATCTCGCTATATATTCGGTGACTTTCCAAGTTTGCAAGGCTCACATGTTCGAGATTGAGGTTCCCCTGAAATGGGAGATATATCAATATGAACTGGATACATTTGAAATTATCCCTGGAGTATAATGTTCCGGACATATGTGATTGATCATCAATCCAACCATCATCGCCCGGCCCGAAATCGTGTTGAGACAGGATCTTCCGCAGTGCATTTGCTGATTGGAATGATTCGATTTGGCACTTGTCCAGTCCATGCCTCAGATGTTGATCTATCCACAATTTCCTTTGCTGGCTAAATGATTGAGCCTGTTAAAAGTTGTGTGCTGACTGAAATGGATGCCATGGATTCCATTGTTCTGAGTACTTGGGATGCTTGTTGTACAATCCAGTTGCTTTGCCATATGCTTTCCCCCCCGCATTTTCCACTCCAACTTCCTGACTCTGAGCGTTTGTCTTAGTTGGATCAGGGTACATGTCAGATCAGGCTTCTGGGGGTCTATTGTTTCTTCATCAGGAGGATCTTGAAGTGGTGGGGCACCAGGTACAGTCTCTATGGTCAGATCATTAGTTGACTAGCTAATGGATGGCCATTGAGGTGCACCGACTCAAGTCGAACCATGATTGCTCGGGTTGACCCCATCATGCATCAGGTTAAATCCCATCAAGCAAAAGCCCTTGATTCATGGATATTGGGTGATATTGGTGATAGTAACCCTCGAGTCGCTTCTTCTCGAAAAATTTCCTTTTGCAGATACAGCACTGAACACGATTCCGGTGAGTAATGACAATATTCAAAAAGTGGTCTGTGAACACATATTCGGATGAATCTGAATGATGCTTCAGGGGGTCATTTAGAGCCTCAGTGCGATTGGTTTGAAAGCGAGCTCACTCAGATTAGCGTATCACAGCTGCATTGCACCCTGCCAAATGTGGGGGAGGGGTAAAATATGGTCACCTTACCTTCAGCTTTCTTCATAAACCAGGATATATATATCAAATCCCACACAATAATCATGCACATCATCTGCTCAAAGTGGTTAGCAGAAAAGAGGAGGTGTCTTTTGTCATCACTGCAATCACCATGATGGGCTTTATACTACGTCATTGTGGAATTGTGAGTTATACCTGTGCATGAGCCTCCGAGCAGCTAATCATAAAGGTAGATTGTCTTTATACAATGCATAGGTGAGTTTCCTAGCTAGCTGTATGCCAGCGCAATGATCATTGAGAACTGATAGGCTGGTAGACTGGTTGCTTCAGTAATGATACTTGACTGGAGCATGGATCCTTAGGAGCACAATGATGTTTAGACAAGGAGCTCAATAGACAGCAAGGATTGTTGCTGCTCCAATCACAGGCCTCCTGTTCAATGACATTTCAAGGTTGTACACATACAACATCTGTCCAATATCCCTAGTCATGCTAACCTTCATACTGGATATAGTTCTTGTTGGGTTTCTGGAGATATCATATCATATCCGGTCTATGACCTGTCAAGTCATGGAAGCATACGTAGGTGAGCAGGTATCCAATATCCTGGAGTATGAATTAGAGCATATAACAAAGAAAAGCGGAATGTGTGTGATTAAGGGTTCTTTTCTCCGCAAGGTTTAGCTCTTTATTCCACCGAAGGTCACTGCTACCTGTAATATACTCAACCATACTCAAATTTATCCCATAACACATCTTGAATCAATTGTAGTTTACCACCATCGTTGCTCACAGAAGATGTCGACAAATGGATGTCCACCAATGACAGTGAATATGACTCCACTGGGTGGCCTATTTGGCACGCAACACACCCTTGAAGTGAATTCAGAATCATCGGACAATTGTTCACGAACTGCCACTGGTGAAGACAGACATTGTGGGAAACCAACCAATCAATATCATCTACCGCAGCGGTATGGTTACCCTCCTCCACTGCGGCCATTTGCAGGTTATCTGCAGTTTTATCACCGTTTTTCATTCAACATGAGACACAGTACACAACCAACCACAAGTGCAAGCAAAGGATATCCAAGTTATCGGCCTCAGTGGCAAGGATATGACCTCCACCAGGGTGGTAATGGTGGGTATCAAATGTTCCCCCCTCCGCAGCTTGCAGGACGAGGGCCATCATCTCCAGGTGCACCGATAGTGGCTACAGGACCACTGGAAAACAACCCAGTCAATCGGCCGACATCCTCCAGCTGTAATCATCCACCTGGACCTCGTTCCGGCGCACCTGGGAGACCCTATTTAGCCTCCCAACGAAACCAGTACAGCTGGTCGCAGGACAGTGGAAAACAGATGACGCAAGGATTGCGGAATTGCCCGAATTGCTGGAGAGTTCCTATGACATTTATGATGCAGATGACAGGAGTGACAATTTGTCGGACTTGGGCGGTGCACAAGGCAAACTGCCAATCAGCCTGAAGCAAACAGAAGTTACCTTGAAGCAATTTGCCAAAGGATGGTGCAGGCCATCTTCAGAGCGTTCAACAAGTGGAAGAAAGTATAGGAAGCTGGGTTTCTGGAGGAGAAGTATTGGTCCATTATCCAGGCACCAAACCAACTGAAACAGCGGCGAGATGGACCCCGGCACTGGGAGACAGCGGTTGCAGATTTTTTGGGGACATTTGAGGACTGGCGGATGTTGGATAATTTTGACAATGCGTAATTGATTCGTCAGATATTTTTCAAGACAGGTGCAAGTCAAGGTTGGGAGGTGGGGAAAAAGGGAAGGCGAGGTAACAAGTGACCAGCGATGGATTTGTGCCGACTTGTGGGCACGAAGGCAGGAAGTAACAGCCCAGAGTTGCGAAATACAACGTGCATTGCTGTGATTCAATGAGTATCGAATGGCAATGCCATGGTTCGATCCCCGAAACCATTTCAACCCTTGTATACCAATGTGAGACACTGGGAGGAGCAGATAGATTTCATCGACAAAAATTGAGGCCTGGAACAGCCAAACATTCTATCAATGATGTTCAAGTGCACAGTGGAGCAGGACCAATTGGATGAAGAGTATATGGGATTATATACTCCCAGGTAAACGATCATTGAACACCTATATTGCCAGATTTCGTACATCTGCTGCCTTTTAAATGCTTTCATGTTGAAACTTGGGCACAATGTGGAAGCATTTTCGGTCAAAATGAAGAGAGCAACAAGGAAAGAGATTGCCGAGCACGTGATTAGACCAAGGAAAGTAATCCCAGCTAGCTGTGTTAAGGCTAGATGTGCGCAACTGGTAATCATTATACATAGACTTTGGAAGGTGCTGAAGCAGGTGGAAGAGAGGAGGGAGAGGAGGATGGTGGGCAAGAGAATGATAGTTGTATTAATGTAAGTTCTGATTGAATGAATAGAATTGATTGCATTCCATCCATATATATTGATTCCAATGGTCGCTTGTCCGTGAATTACCTATCACAGCGATGAATTGCAGGAGCACTGGAGTATGAGCCCATCTGTCCAGCTTACATAGGAGCAACTGCAATAGATCATTGAGGTCGAAAAGAAAACAAACAACTGTGCACAGGAGGTGCAGGAGTAAGTGGTGGATGGTGAAGAGGCCCACGATCCAGATATTACCAATTCAGTATCGAACACTGTTCTCAATTCAATCAAGAGTGAGTTTGAACATGAGTGTCATGATCGGGCTGTCAGGCCGCTGAATCCCAGTCCAATTCGCCAATCGAAAGCAGACTAAGTCCCTTGCACCAAGTATTCAATTCCAGACCTTCCTGGAACAACGTTTCTGGTGCACCAAGTTTGGGCAATATGGGTGATTGTGAGGAGATGGGGTTGGGATTCAGATATGCCAGGAGTGCTGGTGGCAGATAAAATGGGTCTTGGGAAGACTATTACCCCACTGGCAGCGGCTATGATATGCAATTTGCTGACTGAGAAGGTTGTTATGGGGCTGCTGCTGTCAATTGTATGGGAGAATTCCCTTCGAGAGTGGGCGAATATTGCACAGAATGACTATCCCAGGATCATTGGTATTGACTGGGAGTGGTATCCGTTACAGAGACTGAATCCAGTGCCTCGCCGCCTGTTAGAGATCCATACAACTCCAACTCATGGGCATCAATCACTTACTTCAGCCATTGAAACAATCCTTGTGGTCACAATGCCTAGAGGGGCAGAGACATTCAACAGTGTCATCGACGAGATGACATATGGGAATGATTAGAAACTGGTGAACTTGTTGCACACGGAAAATGCCAATCTCACCTATGAGGATCGGAACACAAGTATTGACCAGCCAGAAAACCGATGGATTATCCTCCTTGTTTCATATGATACCTGGACATCCTGAGCACAACCATCAAGCAACAGCCAACTCTCATAATGTGCAGGGAGTTTTGGGATTTTTGGGGAGTCCAATCAGCACAAGATTAAAAACAGTGTGGGCTGGCAAATTGTGATGAAAGTGAGAATTGGATTCAAACTTCAAGTCTCAGCTACGCCTGGATTGCATTCACTCAATGACTGGTGTGATCAGACAATGTGGCAGTTTTCAGGTGCGCCAGCAGATCACGAGGATGATAGAGTGATAGAAAAGCATGTTGCAGAGGCATTGAATTCCGCTGTGAAGAGTTTGATTCAGGTGATCTGGACAGACGACGAAGATGCTCGACACGATGCTGAGCAACGGATGGTTCTGATTACTAAGGCTAGGACAAGATGGAGCACGTCGGAATCGAAACTAGCCAATGCAAAACCACTCATTTCGATATTCTACGAGAATGCATACCCTATTGATCTTGAGCGGAGTGAGGACAAGCAAGCAACACTGAAGCCTCTGGCGGAGAGATACACTTCATGGGGTGATTCAGGAGCATGGAGGGTGTGTAGATGGTGGCTAGCATGTATTTCGTTAGCGCTGGGAGACACTGAGGATTGCTACAACATTTTTGGACAATGGTTCCATGAATGGCCAGTCGAAACTTGAGTGGATTCAGCAATTTTCCGACAGCTGAGAGAGATATTTCTGTTAATGCATGTCAACAAACCTGCAGAGTATCCTGAACCTGACCAAAATGGGGAATCAAGAAAGGCGCACCGTATGGAACATGCCAGAAATTTGACCACACTCCCACCTGCTCCTCCCCCACAACAGGTGGTGCTATTTTGTCCTCTTCCTGGCCAAGTTGGTTATTTGAAGTGGTGTATAACCAAGTATTGTGCGGATCAGGCGGATATTTTCCACATGTATGCAGAAATGGGCAATAATGAACACCCAGAAATGCTGCTCAAATTCCAGGATTCCAGAAATCCCTCTGTATTCGTAACTACAACCAATGTGGGTGTGACGAGCCTACATCTCACAGCAGCAATCCATGCAGGCATAACTCATCTGTTGTGGGTTTTGAATGAGCAGCGGCAGGGATTTGCACGAGTTGTCCGGCTGGGGGAAAACAGAATGCCTCACACATAGTTACCGAATACGGATCCTACTGGCTATGGATTCCACCCAAGTGAACTCCATCAACACTCTGGCGTGGAGTACATAAGCATCCTGCATGTCTTCATCAGTTGACAGCACATCACGACATTGATGATTTACCGGATTCTGGAGTCTGATGAGTATAATACGATGCAGCTTGAAGACAATGCAGACCCTAGACAGTCCAAAGAACTATCATCTTAAATTGTTAGGACGCTTTATTACAGTATGTCTCTGGAGGCATTCAATCAACATAATCTTCTTAAGTGATAGAAATAGTCGAAAGGTCATTTGTAAGGCACACTATTCTGTATAAAGAAATCCTTTCTCTTATTCATTTTGAAGTGAATCACAGATCTGATGTTGGAAATGTTACAGGGGGATTTCATTGGCGTTTTTAATTATCAATAATGACCAATATGAGATGTAGTCAATTGCTAAGCTACACTGCACGTTCCCAGCTGGCCGATATCACAATAAATCACATAGGTCAAATTTTGAGAATAATGCAGCAAAGTGCTTTGATTCATTGGTCAGCTAGGAATTTGAGGCGCACCGGAAACCTGGGGCACATATGAATTTCAAAGTCAAAGGAATGAAAGCAGTATAATTTAACCACTTTCAGGTACACCGCGGAATCCCTGGCATCTGTCATGAGACTGGTTGCGTCAGGTCGAGCACTGCACATTTGTCAATCCCATCAGACAACAGAGCCAGTCTAGGAGATATTGAGTAGCTGTGTCAGAATATGATACTCCAGCTCGCTGATTTGTGGCAATGCCGCAGCTTATGCTGGCATATGATCGAAGTCCAGGGGCACCAGATAATCCTCACCACATGTCTCGAGTCGCGTTATGACAGATCAGGCGCAGCATATTCACCAATCGCATTTGGCAATGAGACCGTCTCTGCGATAGTGAGTACTTGTGTCCAAATGTGAGATACGGCTCGATTAATTGTGACAAAGCCATAGCTTTTGGTGGCCTATGATCGATGTTCTGGTGCACCGGAGAATCCTGCACATATTGATATGACAGCTCCATCACAGCATATTTGCCAATCCCATTTGGCAATAAAGTCAGTCTCAGTGATATTGAGTTCTTTTGTCAGCATATGAGATACAGGCACACTAACGCATAGCAAAGCTGCAGCATTTGCTGGCATATCATTGACGTTCGGGCACACCTGAGATCCGCATTGTGGAGTGTTGGATACTGAGAGACGGCTCGGATATTCAGGGCTAAGCTGAAGGTTACGCTGCCATGTACTTCCTGGCCTACATTTCAAGTTCTGGCCAAACTGAGATTTGCAATCCAGTCCAGAATGAGGTTCTTAGCTTTGTATGAAGCCAACTTTGACAAGCTGTGACTCATTATGGATGTATCATTCCGGCCGAGGCACCCCACAAGAGCGACTAAATCGCCACTGAAGGGTATATATCCCAGTTGGCAGTGCACATAATGTGTTTGTGTGGTTCAATCTCATCAAGTTTTCTTCGACTTTGAATCAGTGGACGCTGTGCAGGCAGATCGTCTTCAATCGAGACACTTCCCATGGTAGTGGAGGCGGCTCATCCCACTCGGCCTCTGGTGATATATGACTGTATGCTTGATCCGGATTTGAAGGCCACCGCTGAAATGCCATGAATTGTCAACACCATGTCAACTGTCGGTTGGAGGAAAGAAGCCCTGCACAACTAACCCATAAATGCACAGCCCTGGCCAATTAGTATGCTCACTCAACTGGATATTGACTTAGTGCTATGTTTAGACGTATGCTTCGAAACCGTAAGATAGCTTCTGCAAGTTCAGGCTCTGACAAATGAGCTCGAGCTCGAGAGCGAGAATCTCAAAAGACAGATTCTGTTCAGTGACTCTGCAGGATGGCAGGCAACTCCCGCCCGCCCATGTACCGCACTCACCCAAAGAATCCTAAGTTTCTGAATCCTTTGAATGCAGACTCAAGTTGATTCTGACAAAGTATATGTTTGGGCCGCCAAAACTCACATCCCAAAATCGACTAAGTAAACGGATTTCCAACAAGAGAGATGTTGGAGGACAGAGAATGTTGCAAGATGAAGTTACAAAACAACAGCTTCGAAGTGTGCAATCAACTGTCAGAAGACAGTGAGCTTGCAAACCCAAGCCATTCAATCTGAGCATAACCATTTTAACTTCGGTGCACCTCAACATATTGAACCGCAAGTAATCATCATTTCTCCGTGAGATGAGGTCTCACTATACATTTATTTAAGTCAACATTGTAGTGGTGAGACTCACAATGAATATGTGATTTACTGGTGTGCAAGTTACTAGATATTAGGCACAAAATCATAATGTGAGTGAGTATCCATGACCGATTTGTTAGCAATCTTGGCATTGACGAGTGCTTGAATCAATAAGATATCTCCTGAATCATCCATCATACCATACATTTCTCTCTTGATGCCTGTATTTCTCGTTGGTGTAACAAATTCTCTCTCGCCTCCAATAACTGTATCATTGTTGTGAAGGATATTATGCAGACATGGCCGAGATGAACACATGAAAAGGAAGTTATGCTTACCATATTGCCTTATCAACTGCTAACGTAGCTGCAGCATCCCTATACAATTGAATCTCGTGAAAATAGGTGTGTCCTTCTAGCAGTGATACCACATAGGGAGATTCATATATCTCCTCGATCAATAACAATCCCAGTATCATCATTCGCAACTCAGCCATCACTCTCAAGGTCTCACATCTATCAAGTTCTGCAGATCCTATAGGCTGCACCAATTCTATGCCATGCGGCCACCTCGAATGGTCCAACATTGACACATTATTACTACACTTACAGGAGTCATATGCTTGGGCACATGCTTTCATTCAGGTTCTGCGTGCTCCATTTTGCCAGCACCAAGGGTTAGTCCATGTCACAAGTTTTCTTCAGGTGTGTCTGGTTCCATAGTATGTGCGTTGGCTCTAGCTAACCTCTAATTCTTGTATCTATATAGAGTGATGTTGATAGGAGTTGCTAACAGTCCGCATTAGGAATCAATCTTTTCCAGCACACCTGAGATGGAATCAATCCATTCCTGTTCAGCTGACAACATCCTATATCGTAACACTAGACTACCATCCTCGATGTACATATCAACTGTTGAGGTTATATCTCCTGCACCCTTCAAGGTGCGCCTCAAATTACATCCTCCTCGACTAAGTGCTACTTCTTGCTCTATTCTTCCCGTTATTACATTTCCCTTAATGTTATATTTACTGCATATACACTCCCTCCCACGTTCCCCAACTTTCTATCTTCATTACAACAAACAGAACCTATGCCCAGCCAGGTGAGGAATCACTATTGACAGAAGAATCAAGAAGCACACCATGAAAGAGCACTCGCATTCAAGAAAGCAGCCAATCTGCATTGTCCATCAAATGTTCACCGTCCAATTGTCTATCATTCCACGTTCCATCGCAGATGATTAATATCCCCAATTTCATTAGTCAAGCAGGATAACCATACCTATCTGGAAATCACTGATGCCAAAACTTAGGACACCTGAGAGTACATGTTATCATCCGACATCGAAACGGACAATTTGGATCACTAACAGGTGCTCTTGTGTCGACCCTAGGTGCGCGGGGAGAAGTCAACACAAACGACAATGGTTCCACTGCTAAAGAATTTGAGCCGTGCCAATGCTGTCATTGCATGCCCTCCACTTCTACATTCCCCAAATCCAGGTGGGGCTATGGCACCACCACTGCTCAAAAGCCAAAAGTCAACTCTCCTCAACAAATTATCCGAGTTTAACTGTGCACAATGTGCCCAGGCGCTGCCCCTACGCAAGTCTAGCAATGTCCAGAATGTTCCACAACCAACGGCCAGTGCAGATCAGAACGTTCCCCAACACCAAATGGTAACTTTTGAGGTAGTGAAAAGGTTCATCGACACAATCATATTTACAAAGACTCCTTGGCCAATATTAACCGGTGACAAGTACTCACTGGTTGAAGAAGCTTGGACACTAGCCATTGAAGCTCAGGATTGTCAGTGGGCATTAGCAGGCACTCCTGTAGGTACGCCATCTGTGTGTCAATTGTGGGGCGGTCCATCTCTCCAAATAGATCCACGAACATGAGCAGCGGCAAGTTTTGGATTCTGAGTAATCCTCCTCCATCAGATATATGATATTGAATACACCCCAAAATATCGGTAGTTAAAACAGAAGATATGTACCATTTGAGGATGGTTGGCAGATGGGGCACATTGACCATGTGTCCGAAGTGACTAGTTGGTTTTGTTCTCCGAGATCGAACCTCGAGTCCCTGTTGAAGAGCTCCTGTGTCACAATGTATATCTCTCCACAATGGTTGAAGAAGTGAAATCATGGTTCACTCAAATGGGAGTGCTTGATCAAATTAACCATCAATTTTTCTACAACACCAATAACTTGGGGCACCAGCCAATGACATCCCAGTATTTCCAAACTCTCACTCCACAGACTTCAGTGCTAGCCGTCGCAGCTGTTCATTGTGTGCTCTCTGAATATGGCAGTGGAAAGAAAGCCACTGTAATGTTATCTCAAGATGAATATTGCGGTACATTTTGCTCATCCCCTGTGATACATTATACTGCAAAAGCCACTGCACTCGGTATCAATCACACATTAGTCGGCCGCTGTTTACCCCCCCCTGTAGTGCACCTCCCCTAGGATAGACACTCCTCAATCCCTGTCGGTGCTCCTCAGCCTAGATTGATGCTCTCCTATTCCATTCTGCATTCGATTCCTCCTCTTTCAGCCCTCCTCTGCTGGGATAACCACTCCTCAATCCCCTCAGTCTAGATTGGTATTCGTCTAGTTCATTCCGCACTCTATTCCACTGGTATCCATGCTCCACAGCTTCAGATCGGAGCTGCCCAATTCCCACCAGTGCACCTCGGTCTGGAATGTCGCTCCTGTATTGAATTCCACACTGCCTACCCCCCCCCCCTCTCTGCTCTCCTCAATCCTCGTCAGTGCTCCGCAGCATAGATTTGGCGCTCCTCAATCCCTGTCAGTGCTCCTCAGCTTAAATTTGGCGCTCTTTTTCATTCTGCACTCCTCCAAAACCTTCTGTGTACTCCTCTTTTCCACATAGCACTCCTCATCTGGCACTGGTCTTTTCTTGGTGGTTGCTCCCCTGTCTCATCCGAATATATCATTGCCTTTCGAACACCCATTTTGATTGGCAGCTTGCTAACATCTCATTACACCTGTGTTAGATGTAACAAATCGAGCCACACGTCATTGCCATCCAATGTCATTAACACGCCAGGTTCGAATGATTCTCACACATCAGGACCTCCTCCAGTTTTTTTGCATAGTTGATGAATTGGGTGTTTCTGCTTTCATTGGCCCTGATGAGATGGGAGATGGAGTGGATGACATTGACACCATGATTGATTGATATCAGTTGATAGCATAGTCGGGTTATTGTTTTCGTGTACCTGCATTTATGTTTTCATTACTTGCCTTTTTCTTTGGTTCCTTATTGTAGCAAGGCACAAATACATTGTTGAAGAAGATGATAGCTAGTATGATTCAGAAGTGGTAATGAAAAATAATCTATGCATCAGATTCGCCATAAAGGGAAATTGATTGCTGGTGTATATCTGGAGAGTCTCAGATAATGCCTGCAGTCCTCTGAAAGAATATCAATAAGAACCCCGGCATCTCTCAGAGTTTGCTTGTCACTCCCACAGTGGTTCAGCGGCTCTCCCAGGTGCACCCAAAGTTTTCTCCGTTGCTCTGACATGTTCCCAAACTTATCACAATTACTCCCATGGCATTCCTGTTCCACCCATCAGACATCCCCATTATTCCCAGTGCCGGCCAGAATGCCCTTCTAGTGTCTGATGCTCTTCTGACATTGACGATTCTAAGTTTACACTCCACATTCTCCCGGATACTCCTGGAGGCTCCCAGTGAATACAATACATTATGCTGATATTGCCCGTCATTTGCACTAGATACAAAGCTAAATAACAATGATGTCCATACAAAGTAAAGACTTATCTCATGCTCACATAGCAGAGTCACCCAGAGGTCTACCACCACACCTGAGACAGTCCTACCCAATATCATGAAATAGTTACTAACCACCATCAGCCCCTCTGTAAACCTGTATACTGCATTCTGGTCCACACGAAAGCTCACATCAGCACATTCATGATATCATATCCTTGTTTTTTCTACTTCACAGCTCAATCGTACTTCAAATATTTGTGTTTAGCCTCTAATATCTCTAGGGTCAAGCATGACTTGATTGGGGTAAAGGGGAGGTTCCTTACCATTAGGTAGGGGGGTCACTGTTAGAGGTACTATACAATGAGCAGTATCAACTGTAATAGCATCTCAGATGGTTTGTGCAAATTCTGTGGTTTTGGGCGATGCTCAGTTGCCCAGGTATGATCCTGGTCATTTCAACAGATCCAGCAGAGCCCTCCAGCGACCATTTTTTGGACGGAATGATGTGTATGATTCCTACCATCTTTCACTTATAGATTACAGCAGTAGGAGGCTTAAACATGGTATAACCAGTGCCCCAGCTTTCTCTGTTGAATGGCACCTCACCAGGAAATTAATAACAAAAAGCCAGGGAAGACTATATTGATCAATATATCGCATTGATGGAAGATGATCACCTGGTAGATATTCCAGAAGAGTTGAAAAGGCTGCACGTTCTGAGAAACATTACAATGAATCCTAATACACCACTGTGTCATGAACATTGTATTGGCTGCATAATGTGGCAATATAATCTAGAAATGTCCTTGTGGGCTATTGACTTCTAATTGGTGAGCATAACATTCACCCAGAGTGATAGTGTGTAGTCCAGAGTTACACTGAGTGAGAGTTCTTTGCATGAATTGAGCTTTGAAGATGGTTTGAGTTTTGCCAAAATTGAACATTGACTGATGGTGACATTTGTTACCATCATCATGATGGTTATGGTGCATGCCACCAATACTGAAATCACATATATCAATAGAAATCCCCACAACCTGGATGAACCATCTACTATGAGGGTGAAACATGGAATCTGCAAAAGTTGAAATTCACTGTATGCTGTGCTTGACTTACACACCCACAGACTCAGTACATAGCAAGATTCCCATTGACCCCTGGGTAATACACAACCTTGAGTGATCTGTAGGCGATTCATGGAGATGGGAGGGTAGCCATATTGAAGTAATATTTCTGCTGGCCCGAGACAGACCTGTTTCTGCCAGTATCACCTGGTGCCTTTTCTGTTGCACCGGTTCTGTACACACTGTCGCTGGGAGTTTGCACAAGAGCCCCTTGGTGCTTGATTGCCCACTGAGAAGCCTGGTTGAAAGCCAGCTTGATAGCCGATCTGCGAAAGCTGCATTTGAGAGCCTTGCATTGGCAGGAAAAGAGCTTTCAATGTGAAGCATTTGGCTGATGGAAAACTCTAAGTTGGTGGAAACTTTGGCTAATTGAAGGCTCTAAGTCAGTGGAAGCATTGGCTAATAGAAGACTCTAAGTTGGTGAAAGCTTTGTTGCTGACATTGATGTAGCCAATCTACTTGTTTAAGTGCTTCTTTTTCTTTGATCACCATTACCAACACCATCACCATCAGCATTACTACCGCCATCACCTTTGCCATATTCACCATCAGCCCAGGATAGAGTGCACACACATATACACACAATTGATGTCAAGGGGGCAGCAGATTTTGCTGCAAAATCTGAGTTGGAGATCTGCTCTCCCCATGATCCAATTGTGTATCTTTCCTGCAGCATTTAAGGCTGCAATTGTCGATGTCATGACCAAGGGGCACCACGCAATCAGATCGTGATGGCCTTGCACCAGATATTGTTTGAACTATCATGCCGACCAATGCCATGAGTTCAGCCATTCTATGCTACCGCCATCCACCACTCACTACCCACTACCTAGTACCCATCACCTACCACCTGCCACCCACTACCTGCCACCTGAAACCTGCCACCTGCCTTACAACTCCCCAAACGTAGCACCTAAAACGCATCAAATCTTTATATCCATTCAGATTGAGCATACATTGAAGGACATGATTCAGTGCGATTATGAATGTCTTACTTCCTGACATTATGGGTTGGAGTGTAGAAGAAGGTAAGGTGGGAGTGTACAATGGAGTGGATTTGGGTGTGTGCTTGTGTGTGTACCCGGGAGTGTACTTGTGAGCAACCCTGAGGTGTCCATTGGAGTGTACTCAGAGGTGTACTTTGGAGTGTCTCTGAGAGCTTGCTTGGGTGTGTGCAGTCAAGCAGGTGAGCTGTGTACAATTGACAGCAATTGGGAGGGTATAGTCAAGCAGGCAAGGAGTGTGGCCTTGACAGCAATTAGGAACATACAGTCAAGTAGGTTAGGAGTATATCATTGAGAGCAATGGGGAGATTACCGTCAAGCAGCCTGGGAGTGTACAATTGAGTGCAATCCGGAATGTACTTCAGAGTGTACTTGGCAGTATGCAGTGAACTGTATCTGGCAGCTTGCATTCAAGTTTATTGTATGCAGTGTGATGTATAGTACTCAACACACGAAATCACATGCCTGTCATAGTAATCTAGTCAACAGGTAGGTTCATAGGACCTTCTGGTGCGATATGTCAACAATGATATGAATTACTGCCCCTAAAGCAGCTTCACTATGACAGACGCATTGTACAAAGTCAGTAACCCTGGTGGAGGAGCAACACAGCCAAACGTATGTTACTGACTCATGAGAGTGTTTTGGAAATCAACTCAGTGCTGATGAATCAGACAATATGCAAGAGGGGGAAATCAGAAGGAGATGAATTGCAAGGAAAGGATGTGCTACAGGGGATGCCAGTGCACCAGCATACTTCTGAACCAGAGATCATGCTACTTAGTCATATTACACCACCTAAATATTTAATGACTGGACTATGGATCTGGAGGACCAAGATTCCAATATCCAAAATGCAGAAAAATTTAATTAGGTAGATGCTGAATTTTGAAACATAGCCCTAACTGAACTACAGGGATCCAAAAACCAAGATACACAATTACAGAAGGACAACCTGGGTTAGAATGTTAACGTGGATAGGTGTGTCACTGTGCTTGTCAGTGTGGTCACTGTCTGAACTATTGAGCTACTATCGGAGCTCAGCTACAGGAAAACACACGGCGCAGGAACAAATGGCAAATTATGTCCACAACAATGACAGTAATCAACAAATGGAGAGCAGCAATTGATTTCTAACATCGAATTGACCCTGGAACGAGACTGCCAGCAAACCAGGACCATTGGAGGAGAGCCGGCACGTCAAAAACAGAATGCACACAGAAATCCACAAAAATGAGTGGATTCCCGAAAAGTCTTGGCAAAGATCTAAAAACAGAAAATTCAAATAACTCAGCAACCCTGACAGAGACCAACATACGAACAGTGGCATTCGATTTCTAGAATCGAACTGACCCTGGAAGGAAATGTGCAGCACCCCTGGGAAATTGAAGGAGGCCGAATGTGAGCGGCACCAAGCGATGTCAGGCAAACCAGCCATGATTGCGACCCAAGAGGGCCACAGTTTTATTGGGGGGATGATTGAAAAACACTCAGTTGAGAGTGATAGGGACATGGCGGAAGCAGGAGATGCCAGCGGCATGGCTGGCCATAGATTGGGAAAGACAACATGCGTGTCCTTCATGGCTGCAAGCGAGCAGTGTGAGCATAACAAGAATGGGAAATGACTGAGGAACGAGACATTGGAGCCAGTGAGCTCACCAGGTGACTGGAGGAGGCGAATGGAGCAAACATTGAGGCAGCAGGCGCGCGAGGTGACTCAGCTGCGCCAAAACATGGGCAGGATGTCAAGAAGGCTAGAAGCACACTCGGCGCATGAAGAGGCGCAATGGGTCGGCATGAATGAATGGCTGGAGGATAGGGAGATGAACTGGGATGAGTGCCACAAGGACAATGTACTATGGGGGACGGGCATCGCAGACATGACCACTGAGGAGCTTGCCAAAGCAAGAGTATGTGAAGTGGCACCAGCCCAGGAAGCGAGACAGGATGGAAGAGACGAGACTGCAAGGCAGGACGGGGGAGGCCTAGAGACCTCACAGCATGCAGGCGCAATGCCGGATGGAGAGCAAGAGACGCACTAGCTGCAGCAGCAACCAAAACTCAAACCCAAACTGCAACTCACACTGCAGCCAAAACTGCGAGATGAACCCAGACCTAAATCAAAGCCAACACCTATTTCGGCTGGAAGGTGGGAGACAGCCAAACCGCAAACACAGAGTCAGAAGGCGCCAGCTGGCCCAGACCTTGTCCCAATGACTGGATCGAGCGTTGCAGAGAGACGCCAAATTTTAAAGAGAGACGACTGCGTGCCACTCCCCAACAAGATGGACCAAGAAATTGCGTCAGCGATCAACAGAGCGCTTTGCCACCAGCAGGCCAGGCCCACATTAGGATCATGAATGCAAGAAGCAATGCCAAGAGCGCGATCACAGCAATCACGCACCAGAATGCGACAGCAGAGAGAGCACTGCGATACCATGACATCATCATCACAGCCTTGAGGACGGTCGACAAAGGAGTCATTAATGTCGAAGAAAATGAGTCTTCAGACAGGCTAAAGATCCATGCAGTACCTCGGGTACAATACATGGGACAAGGCACTCAAGGCCTGTACATGATGCGACAGCAATGTGAAGCGGAGAATGCAGGAGTGATAATCCCCACCCAAGTACGGTGGCTGGCGAACCCCCACGCCATCAGGGAGTGGAGGCAGAATGGAGAAATCGCAGCATCATCTGTTGTTTATGATGTAAATGGTAGCAAGGTGGCAAAGAGCTTGGTCAAGAAGGCCATCGAGGCGGCGGGAGTGTGGTACCGAGTCGAAACATACACGCACATGGGCCCTGAGAGCAGATGTGAGCTCTGTTGTGGATGGGGTCACATTGAGAACAAGTGTGGCAGCAAGCCCACATTGAGCTACTGCTCAGGTCATCACCGGACACGCAACGACAAGTGTAACATGGCAGGGTGCACTGCAATGCTGGGATCACTCCGCAGTCATACACTGGAGAAGTGCCCCAACTGCAAAGGAAATCACATTGCGTTCAGCATGAGTTGCGCAAAGAAGACTGAAGCCGCCAAGGCGGCGCGGCAGTGTTGGGCAATAGGGCTAGCAGGGAGGGCATCCACAAACGCCGCTACTGACGTGGCATTGGGGACGAAAAGACTCATGATTGGACATTGGCTTAAGGAGACTACACAAGAAGGGGGGGGAACCGAAGCATAGTTGGCAGATGCAGAGGAAGAGATGGCAACCGGGGAGGCAGAAGACCTTACGATGACCGAGATTGCGACTACTGCCACAACTGAAATTGGAACTGACACTGAAACCGGAGCCCGGGCTGCCAATCATCAGAGAGATCCAGCACAACTGCGCATGGTTGTACGACTGGTCGATTGCGCCACTGGAGATGGGGGTCAAACGCAAGGCGGGAGTTGTGTGCTCGCAGGGGCCACCGAGTGACAGGGGAGGTGTAGGGATTACCCACTCAGCATACAAAATAAGAAATAGAAAAATGGTTTACACAGCGATACGAAAGGGGAGTGGTCTGCTGGTTGATGCGCGGATGGATTCATGTAGGGGAGCAAACGATGATGTCATTGTCACCAATGTCAGGAGGAGAGGGGAGAAGATTACGAGGATCTTGAATATTTATGATCAAAGTGACACCCAGTCAGGATAGAGACAGGCACGGAAGTTGAACAGGAGGAGAGTCATTTGGCAGGGCTGAACTGTCCTCAAAGGGAAATATCAACACACACAGCAGTCGGTGGGACCCGAGGTACCGCATGCAGCACCACGCCTCCTGCTGGGCAGAAGTGATTGACGAGAATGGACTGGAAATTGGGAATGATGGCCAGTCCACACACTACTGGACAAGAGATGACTAGGAAGGTGAGTGGGTCATTGACTTGACATTAGTGAATCGACCGATGACGACATGGTCCATACTGGCTAATGACCATGCCACCGGATCTGACCACATGGTTATGGAGTGGGAGGTAGCAGCGGACAGGCAGGAGGAGGCGGATCAGAAGAGCGTAGTAGGGTGGAACCTAGCTGCGATGACAGAGAAGGAAGTGGGGGCAGCGGAGAAGCTATGGACGGAACTAGCGAAGGAGAGAGCTCACCTGCATGCAGAATGCACAGAAGACGAGGTGTAACAGGAGGCTGCATGGTGTCAGGAAGCAATGAGCAGAGTTCTCAACGCCACAGCAAAGAAGATCAGAATGTGAACCAAATCACAGCAGTGGTGGTGGAACACCGACATCAAAGAGAGATGACAAGTGTTCGGAATAGAAAAACAAAGAAGACGGAATTCATAGGTGGCCCTCAGGGTGAAGGCAGAGCTCCTGAAGTCGATTCGGCGGTCGAAGAGCAAAATGTAATGTGATTATTTGCAGAACCTCGGGGTAGCCGAGGTGTGGAGAGCAGCAAGATATGCCTACCTTTGAGCGGGCATGACCGTGGAGGCCTTAACGGACAGAGATGGCAAGCAAGCAAACACAGCCATGGACAGAGAGGAGAAGCTGAGGCGTGAATCTTTCCCCCCGAACGATAATGACCAGTACTACGAGCTACCCCGAGCGGGACGCACACACACCCGTGTCACCGAGCAAGCAGTTGAGCGAGCCTTATATTCTCAATCAGTCAACAAAGCCCCGGGCCCAGGCATGCTGTCTTTTGGTTCGATCCAGCTACTCTGGAAGTGGGATAAAACGAGAATCATGGGGCTGACGAAGGCGGCCATTCCCATGGGAGGATACCCAGCGGTATGGAAGCGGGATAGCGGGGTGGTGATTCGCATACCTGGCAAAGATGACTATAAGAAGCTGAAGGCGTATCAGTGGATATCCCTACTGTGCTACATGGGAACAGCGGTCGGAAAGTGGGCGTGGAGCTATTGCCAGAAGAGGCTGAAAGAAGAGAGCTACTGACCAACAGACAATTCGGGAACAGGAAGGGTGTTGAGCTGATTCGAAGTACGGATATCACTATGCCAAGGACTATGATGTAACCTGCCTCTTTTGTAGTTAGCGCCATTAGTCATCGATCGACCTTATGTCGATGCGACATGTCTCGTTACACGATACAATTGAGACACCTTCGCATACGCCCATGCACACTCGACTACTCGAGCACACGCCACCGTACAACAGGTTATGAACCCTTGCATTAGCAAAATGAACTTTAGTCACTGGGAGCCTCCAGGAGTGTCTGAGAGGAGGCAGAGTGTAAACTGAGAAGCGTCAATTTCAGGAGAGAATCAGACCTTAGGAGGGCATTCCGGCCGGCCTTCGGAGTAACTGAGATCTCTGATGACTGGTACGGGAGCACCATGGGAGCGGTGGTCATAAGGTTGGGAGCACCTGGCACTGTCGCCCAACCAATGCGGGAATCCATTACTAACTCTGAGAGATACCTGGGTTCATAAGGATATTCATTCGAAGGACTGCAGGCATTATCTGTGATTCTCCGGATGTACACGAACAATAAGAAAACCCTCCACGTATGATGCATAGATTATTGTTCATTATCAACTTATAAATCATACTATAGTACCCAGCATCTAATTCAACATTCTACTGTTTGAATCGCTACATCAAGGAGAACCAAAGAAAATGATGAGTGATTCAAAAACGAAAGCGGGTAAACCAGAAACAATAACCCAGCCAAGCAATCGAATGATATCAATCGAACATAGTCTCAATGTCATCCACCAAATCTCCCATCTCATCAGGGCCGAGAAATGCAGGAACACACAATTCATCAACGGCGCAAAGAAGCTGGAGGGGCTCCTTGTATATCCGAATGATTCGTGTCTGGCGAGTGTGCGAAATCGAATTCCAATGTCGTTTTGCTCGATTTGTGATATCTGAAGGGTTGGAATTGAGAGGTTAGCTCGCAGAGAATCAAAATCGAGTTTGAAAGGCAATATGATGAATTCCTGGGGAAAAGAGGTGCGCCACCAGGAAAGGAGTGCCTGATGTGGAGTGCAGGGTGGGCAAGGGGAGTGATGATGGTGATGGAGGAGTGCGGAATGAAATTGGGGGGCGCAAATCCAGGCCAAGGAGCGCCTATCCAGCGGAGCAGCCCATCTATGCTGAGCATCGCCGAAAGGGAGGGAGGGAAAGAGTGTGGAATGAAATAGAGGCGCTCCTGATCGAGGTCGAGGAGCGCCCATTCTAGAGGATGAGCGCCGACAGAAATGCAGTTAGGAGCGCTGAATGAAATATCGAAGCGCCAATCCAGACTGAGGAGCGCCGATGGGGATTGAGGAGCGCCTATGATAGCAGAGGAGTGCCGATGGGGATTGAGGAGCGCCTATTATAGCGGAGGAGAACCATAGGGGGGGTATGAAGCAGCCCCACCAAGTGTAATTGATGAGTGCAGTGGCTTCTGCAGTAATACAATTCATCACCGTGGAAGGGCAAAATTTACCTCGATATTCATCTTGAGAAAACATAACTGAAACCTTCTCTCCAGTGGCATACTAAGATAGTGCACAATGAATAGCTGCGGCCACAAGGGCTAACGTCTGCGGTGCGAGCGGTTGTAAGAACTGCGATGTGGTCGGCTGTCGACCCAAGCTACTGGCGGTGAAGAAAAATTGGTGGTAGATTAAGTCAAGCACTTCCATCCTCATGAACCAGGACTTCTTATCTTCGATGACCTTCGAGAGATAAGCATCATCAAACAGGAGCTCCTTAACCTGGATTCGAAGCTCAGTCTCAGATCGTAAATCCAACAGGTAACTTCGGACAATAGTTCGACGAGCTCCATCTGCCAAACCCCTTCGAATGGTACTAATCTTTAGTTTCAACTATGTATATTTTTGGGGATTAGTATCATCACAAGTCCATTCGAGGAGCAGAAAACAGAGTAAACACTTACGGCTTCTCGGGTTTGTAGATCGATTTTAAGAGATGGACCACCGGGTAATTGACACACAGATGGTGCACCTACAGAAGCACCTGCTAATGCCCGCTGTCGATCCTGGGCTTCAATGGCTAGTTGCCAAGCTTCGTCAACCATCGTGCACTTCTCATTGGAAATGATTGGCCATGGAGTCTTTGTGAATACGATTGCCTCCATGAACCGTTTCGCTACCTCAAAGGTAGCCTTTTGGAGTTGAGGCACGTTGTGGTCTCCACCGGCCTTTGGTTGAGGAACACTATGATCTCCACCAGCCTTGGGAAGCGGGAGCACCTGGGCGGGTACAATCTCAGACTCGCGTAATATGTTGATGGTTGACTTTTGGCGTTTGAGCAATGGTGGTGCCATGGCCCCGGCTGGATGTCACAGATTTGGAAGTGAAGTGCAGGCAATGACAGTATCGGCACGGTTCCGTTTCTTTGGCTGTGGAACCCGTGTAGTTCGTATTATCTTACCACGGCGCGCCTGGTCTAGATATAGGACCCCTTGCTGGGTGTCCAAATCGTCTTCTTCGATATCAGATGACAAGGTTGATTCTCCAAGGACTTGACTTTCGTCATCGCTGATCTCCTCCCGATCAGTATCGTCATCATCCTGCTTCATATGAATCATAGCGCGGATATTAGCTATCTCTAACACTATACACCAAGGTTGGAGTTCAAACATTTGATTGGCAATGAAGATTGGATGTCTTCTGCGATGCACGTGCAAGTGCTCGCTCAAGGTGTGCTGCTTGATTCTTCTGTGAATAGTGATTCCTCACCTGGCTGGCCGTAGGTTCCATGTTGATGAAGTGAAGTTGTGGAATGAAGACAGAAGCATATAAGACTAAATACAGTAGGAAGTTTAATAGAATAACGAGAAAATAGGGCAACAAAGTAACACTTGGTCGAGGAGGATGCAATTTGAGGCGTGCCTGGAAACAGTGACGCGTGGCCGAGGAGGATGCAATTCAAGGCGTGCCTGGAATGAGTCCGGAAAACAGTGTCTGCGGTTTATATATGTATATATTGTCGAAGCTAGATCAGTGTTGAGATTTAGGAAGAGTCAGGTGCACCGGATTGGATGGATTCTTCATGCCCCCATTCCCGAATGTTAGCATTCGTATCCAAATACGCTATTGATGCAAGAATGGGAGATTGGATTAAGCCAACATACCCAGAATTTGAACCAGATGCACCTGAAGAACTCGAGACATTAACATGGTTGTATCACTAACTCACTCTCAGGGCCGGACATAGGTGGAATACTGAGAAATGGGTTGATCATGATCGCCCCTGCATATAACTCCGCCGAAGGTAGTTCATTATGCCTCTAGTTCGAGCATATGAGTGGTTACTGAGTGGCAGAGAAATGTCGGTGTGTTGAAGAATCTTGCAGAATGTGGACAGAGGATAGAGTTGGGACCTTCGTGAGTGGCAGCAGTTGAAGTTACATGGGTTCAAACCGAGTTTGTTGCTGATAGTGGATAAATATGAATCTCCGAATGCGGTATACCAGTCGGATAGACACCCTATTTTGATGATATTCTGATGTTTTAGGATTCTGCAGCAAAGTTAGCGGTCGATTAGACAATATCGGGTGCAGAACTTCACTTTCAGTGGTCCGAGTCTGCTGAAGTCACAATATGTATGCAGTCAGTGTAAGAGAGGATGGAGAATTTGGGTTTTCAAAGGAGAGATTCAACATAGAGAAAGAACGGTAAAGGTGCGATGAAGACTCAGGGGTAATCTAATCGATTCCAGTTCTCGTCAATGCCAAGATTGCTAGCGAATGGGTCATAAATTGTCACTCACATTATGATGTTGCGCATACTATCTTGTAAACACCGCATCATTTAATCACAAACTCATTATAAGTCTCAATGCTACAATGTTGACTTAACATAAATATTGGCGTTCAAAGCAGTGCATAAGAACAATATGAATGCATCATGAGGCGTCATCTGACAGCGGAAAGACGAATAACAGCATGCAGTTCCGGCCGATTGAGGTGCAGCAAGAATTGAATTGGCACGCAGGATACAATCCAATGTCTGCGATTGCAGGCTCGCCTTAGTTTGACAGTTACTTGTACTCTCAGAAACTGCCTTTTCTTAACTCGAGCTTTCATCACGATTTGTTCTTCATGCACTCTTGGGATTGGACATTGGCGGAAATCAGATATCGTCTGTTCATGATTTATCACGAACTTCAGGCGTTCATGATATGAGGTGGGCGGGAGCTTGCTGGTCACTGATCGAGCCGCTGAGCAGAGACTTCCATTCAGATAGTATCTCTTCGAGCTCTCTTGATGGAAATCGCTTCACACAATCAATTTTAAGATACGGGTTTTGAAGGCCCAAACATACAAGTTAGTCAAAATGTAGCTAAGTAGGCATTAGAAGAGTTGTGAATTTAAGCCTATTCGAGGAAGTGTGGAATACAAGGGAGCGGAAGTTGCCGGCCATCTGCAGAATCGCTGAGCAGAAGCTGTCGTTTGAGGTTCACTCTCTCAAGCTGCAGCTCGATTATGGAGCCCGAAGGACAGAAGCTATTTTGGGATCTTGGAAATTTAAAGTCCGAACACACTTCTTAGTCAAAATCCAGTTGAGTGTGGAAACTTATCGCCCAGAGCAGTGCATCTACGGTAAGCGTGTGGTGGACACCTTCCTCTAATGGATTTGTTGACATGGAGCATGACAGTTTTGGCATTTAAGCGGCGGCCTTCACATACCGATCAAGCATAGATTCAGATATTGAGCTGGGTTTGAGTGGGATGAGCCGCGCCTGCATCTAAAAGTTTAGTGTCTGACAGATTACACTCTGTGTGCTGGCAGCCACAGATTCAAAGGTAATGCAAAGCGGGAATTCACGGTTCAGAGGTGTGCCTGGAGTGGGATCATAGGTGAATTATGAGTGCCTGCATGTCGAAATCAGCCCTTGAATAGAATATGCGTGCGGTGTCAAATCTGAGACAATCACACTCGACAGGATAGTGAATCTGAGGTGGGCCTGAATTTCATGACTGAGCGAGGAAATTATCGGCAGTATTCTTCGGGTAAGCCTGGAATACGCGAGCCGTGTCTTAGGATACAATACATCAACTCGATATGGCTTACATCGTCTTTCTATCCATGGATGATTAGAGATATACTGTGATGGCTCTGGCTCAGGAGAGTCGAGAAGTTGATAGCGATTCTCATCTGCAATTGACTGTAAATTTTTCAGCAGTATAGATTCAGTGAATATCCTGAATGCTTTCCCAATTCAAGTGTCCGGTGCGCCTGCAGTAGGCAAGAAACAAATTATTTGAATCACCCATGGAGGTTCAGGCGCACCTGATAGCTGGAGTCCTGTTCGCTGAGTTCGGTGTCACAATTCCACACGGATAATATACGATGAAAATCATATGTGACAGCAGCTTCGTCAAATTTACACTAAGAGAAATGTATGGTATCGCAGAAATTGACCTAGTCGACCATCAATCCGGTGCACCTGCTTCTCATCACATATTGGAGCATCCAGATGAGGCTATGTTACAGTTTCCCAGATATCTGTTGATCGTTGACTTCATCTCATATTCATCATTATAATCAATGAAGACGAAATTGAATCGAGCCCTAACCAATACTCCCCTCGAGCGCCTTATTCTCCATACCATTTGCCTATATCTCATCAGTTGGGGAGATTGTGTTTGTAGAATGTTTAAAGAGGCGCACCTTGATTTCACTGCCCAAATAATTATCGTTCATCTTCACCATCTGACAGCACGACATCTCCTGGCTCCGGAAGCTGCTTTGTATGGTCTTCGCGACACTCCAGAATCCGGTATATCATTGAAGTCGTGATGTTCGGTCGGCTCATCAGGCCATGCAGGACTTTCATTTGAGCCACTCCTGAGAGCTGGTGGAGATCACTCGCTCTGTTATCATAACCACTTGGTCCAGTGTTTAGTAGCCAGGTGTGTGGAACTCTGTTTTGCCCAAGTTGGACAACCCGTGCAAATGCCTGGCGCTGCTCATTCAATACCCAGAACTTCTGAGTTATTACCGCATGGTTTGCTGCTGTGAGATTGAGGCCTGTCCCACCCTCTTTGGGTGTAGTTACGAACACAGAGGGATTTGGCGAATCTTGGAATTTGAGCGGCATTTCTGTGCGCTCATCGTTGCCCATTTCTGCATACATGTCAAATATATCCAAATGATCTACAAAGAGCTTTGAGAGCCACCACTTTAAATGACGCACTTGGCCTGGCAGCGGACAAAATACCAACGCCTTTTGAGGAGGAGGAGGTGCACGAGGCAAGGCACTTTGATTGCTTTTAGGCTCGCGCAGGAGCGCCTCATTTGATGCTTCGTCGTCGTCAGGCTCGGGATACTCCGCTGGTTCGTTGACAAGCATTGGCAGAGATGTGTATCTCAGCGATCGGAAATTTGGAGAATCCACCCAAGTGTCGAGTGGCCAATCATTGTACCATTGTCCAGAAACATCATTCCGATCATCGGTCTCTCCCAATACCAATGAGAAGCATGCCAGCCGCCATCGATTAACCCTCCACGCTCCTCAAGCACCCCGTGAAGAGTATCTTTCTACAAGGGTCTTCAGTTTTGCTTCCTCTTCTTCAGTCCACTCGACATCAACAAGGTGTGCAATCTCCGTCGGTATCCGAACCAGTGGTTTCCCATTCGCAAGTTTCGATTCGGATCACCTCCTGATCGTCCAGGGCTTTGCAATTTGGATCATCCGGTGTGCTGCATCCTGTTGAGCTTCTTCGTGTTCAGTCCGGATAGCATGCATCAAACTCTTCACAGCGCAATACAGTGCATCGACGCGGTGCATTTCCATCACAGTCTCATCCTCTGGATCTTCAGGCGCACCTGAAAACAGCCACATCGTCTGAAAACTCCAACCATAGAGTGAATGGAATCCCGGTGTTGCCGTGACTTGAAGTTTGAATCCAATTCTCGCATTCATCGCAATTCGCCAGCCCACACTATTTTTTGTCTTGTACCAACGAGACTCATGAAATATCCCAAAACTCCATGAACAGTACAAGAGTTGGCCATTGCTTGATGGTTTCGCTCTGGATGTTAAGGTATCATACGACACAAGGTGGATATTCCATCGGTTTTCTGGCTCGTCAAGACTGGTGTTGAGATACTCATGGGTGAGATTCACATTTTCCGCGTGCAACAAGTTAATGAGTTTGAAATCTGTTGCCAATGTCATCTCGTCGATCACACTCTTGAACATCTCTGCAACTCCGGGCATTGTCACCACCAGGATTGGTTCAAGGGCGGATGTTAGCGCAGGATGCCCCTGCGGTGGAGTTTTCCAGATCTCTATGAGGCGGCGGGGCACTGAATTTCGTCTCTGCAGTGGATACCATTCCCGTTCGTCACCGATTATCCCGGGAATGTCGTTCTGTACCATATCTACCCACTCTGGAAGGGTATTCCGCCACAAAATCAACAGCGGTAACCCCATTACAACCTTCTCAGTCAGCAGTTTGCAAATCATTGCTGCGGCCACCGAGGTGAAAATCTTTCCAAGACCCATTTCATCCCCCACCAGTGCTCCTGGCATATAAGCATCCCAAACCCACCTCCTCACGATGAACCAGATGGCCCAAACCTGGTGCGCCAGAAACTTCATTCCGGGCAGGCCTGGAATTGAATACTTGTGCCCTGGAACTTGGTCATCTATTGATTGACGAATCGGATGAGCATCCAGCAGCCTGACCGCCTCATCGAGACAGTCATGTTCAAATTTGATGATGATTGTATTGAGAACAGTATTTAGTACTGAACTGGTATTTTCTGGATCGAGGTCCTCCTCACCATCCTCCACTTGCTCCTGAACCTCTCTTGTACCTTGGTCGGTCTTCATTTCGTCGTCAATGATCTCTTTCAGTTGCTCCGAGGTGAGTTGGGCTGATGGGCTCATACTCCGGCACTCCTGAAATTCACCGCGATGTTAGGTATTTCACAGACAAGCATTTTGACCCAACAAGTATGTGGAATATAATCAATTCTATTCACTCAATCAGAACTTACATTATTACTACTATCAGTCTCTTTCCCACCTGCCTTCTAATCCACCACTCTTTCATTTTCATCGGCTCCCTCCGAAGTCTAAATATACGGATTAGCAGTGGGCATAACTAACCGGAACAAGGCTAGCGGGGATTACCTTCACCAGCCTAATCACGTGCTCTGCAATATCCTTCCCTGTCGCTGCCTTCATTTCTACCAAAAGAAGTTTCACATCCTGTCCCAGTTTCAACTTGAAGGCATTTGAAAGGGAACTGTTGTATGAAATCTGACCAGATGAACGGACATTCATCGTTTGCCCCGGTGCGTATAATCCCATATACTCTTCGTCCAATTCTTCCTGCGTCAAGTTGCATTTGTATATCGCAGTCAGACTGTATGGTTCTTTCGGGCTACAATTTTGCTTGATGAAATCAATCAGCTCCTCCCAGTGCCTCACATCTGTGTACGAAGCTTGGAGTTGCATGCTGGATGTCTGGTCATCGTCGCCATTCGGCACTCGACGAATCACAACAATGAAAGTTGTATTCGGCAACTCTGGGAGGTTACCTCTCGCTATGTTGCCCGCACGCTCTCCCACATCCGTCGCCGGTCGCTTGTTGCCTCGGCTACCCTTCTTCCTCGCCTCCTGAACCTCGCTTGCACATTTCTTCAAAAACATCTCCACCCATTGCCACCAAATGCATTCAGCATTGTCAAAGTTTTCCAAACGCAGCCAGGTCTCGAAAGTCTCCAAAAAATCTGCAACAGCCGTCTCCCAGTGCCGGGGTCCATTTCGCAGCTGTTTCAGATGGTTCTGTCCCCGGATAATGGACCGATGCTTCTTCTCAAGAATCCCAGCCACCCATACTTTCTTCCACTGGTTAAATGCACTAAAGTTGGGCTGCCCCATCCTTTTGGCAAATTGCTTCAAGGAGAATTCCGTTTGCTTGAAGGTAATTGGGGCTTTGCCTTCGGCTCCGCCCAAGGCTGACAAATTGTCGCTCTCATACTCTGCATCGTATTGGTCATAGGAAATCTCTGGCAATGGGGGCAAATCGGCAATCCCGGCAACATCTGGCCTGCGCGGTTCCGCAGCCGGCTGAAATTGTTTCGTTGGGAGGGTAATGGGGGGTGTTGCAGGTGTGCCGGGAAGTTGTCCTGGAGCAGTGGAAGCGGAAGCGGTCGGCCGAATGACTGGATAGTTCCCAGGCAGTGCTGGAGGCACTCGAGGTGCGCCTGGAGATGACAGCCCATGTCCTGCGAATTGCTGAGGGGGGAACATTTGAGGCCACCATATCCTCCTTGGGGGAAATCAAATGCTTGCCACGATGGCCCATAACTCTGCTATTCTTGGGTCGCACCAGAGCTTGGTTGTGAGCTTGGTGTCATGTTGAATGGAGCCCGGTGGTAGAACTGGGGAGCGCCTGGAAATGGTGGCTGCGAAGGCGGGTAACTATACCCTGGTGCTGGTGGTGGTGGTGGCGGTGGTGGACGAAATTGATTTGCGGATTGCCCGAATTGAGTGTCTTTGATCGGTGTATTTCCAGCATGATTATCTGACGCTCCCACATTGTCCTCGGGGCGTTGTTGTGAGCCAAACAGCCCACTGGTTGGAGCCAGATGGGTTGTCTTCGGCGGAGATCCATTGGTCGACATCGTATGTGAACAAAAGATGGTAGGAATCAAATAATCAATTCAATTGGTGATTTCGAATGAAGCATAGTATTGTTCAGAATATTGAAGGTAGCAGTGATCTTCGGCGGAATGAAGGCCTCTTATACCCATCTTCGTTGTCACCAACTGTGGTGTTTCACTTCACCTTTGATCCCATGAAACCTGGCTGAGAAAAAGAAATCATAGTCACACACTTCCCGCCTTTCTTTGTTATATGCTCCAATTCGTATAGTAGGATCTTGGATAGAAGCTCACCTTTGTTCAGTTCATAACTGTAAAGGTCATAGAAGAGATACGACATGATATCTCCAGGAACCTAACAAGAACTATATCCGGTTGGAAGGTTAGCACGACTAGGCATTTTATACTCAAAATGTGTGTGTGCAACCTACTACTTCATTCAATATGAGGCCTGTTAGTCGAGCAGCAACAGTGATTGCTTCATTTTGAGCTCCTTGTGTTAACCTCATTGTCTCCTCAGGATCCACCCACCGTTTAAGGATCATTACTGAAGAAAACATCCTACCAGCCTATCATGTTCGCAATGATCATTGAGAGGGCATACAGTCAGCTAGAAAACTTACCTATCCATTGTATTAAGCTGATGTTATCCACTGCTTGAGGCTCGAGTGTAGACATAACCAGCACAACGCCGCAATGACGTAGTATACGATAAGGCCGATCGTAGTTGCACCTGATGAGGAGTATTAAAAGTTGATCGCAGTGATGACAAAAGAAGCTTTCTCTGCTAACGTTTTTCAGTAGATATTATCATAGTGTGTGAAGAAAACTGATCGTGAGGTGACTTTGTTTTACCTCTCCTCTACATTTGGTGGGGTGTGATGCGGCTTTGAAAGTGATATGCTAACCTGAGTTAGAGTTAGCTTGCTTTCAAACAAATATCCTTGAGGCTCAAATCTAGCAACAATCCAGACCCCCTAAAGCATCATCGAGATTCGTCAGAATACTGAGCATTTCTCAAATATGGTCAACACTCGCCAGAAACATGTTGGATGCTTTATCTGCAAAAAGAAATTATGCAACGAGAACCGACTGGAAGCTCACTATCAACAATATCACCCAATATTGATGAATGAAGGGCTATTTCCCAACGGGATTCTACCACCTGCAGGCTTCCCTCACCCTGAGCCATCATGGTTTGACTACAGTTGGTGCACCTGAATGGCCATCCACAAGCTGTCAATTAATGATCTACTCATAGACAACGTACCAGGTGCACCACCACCTGAAGATACTCCCAACGAAGAACCAATAGACCCTCTGCAGCCTGATCTCACCTGTACCCGTGATCCAA
>Ga0307515_10002291_pt1 | contig 41898 bp, 38 predicted proteins | sample 17_EM_MG_FD_194513 | JGI IMG/M metagenome (GOLD analysis project Ga0307515, IMG submission 194513) | Populus trichocarpa ectomycorrhiza microbial communities from riparian zone in the Pacific Northwest, United States - 17_EM | ecosystem: Host-associated > Plants > Roots > Unclassified | place... | reverse complement strand
GTTAACTCATGATTATGGCATGGAGAGATAGAGAGGGATGACTTAACTTCGTGTTCTTAGGTGATGGTAGAGTTGAGCACAAGAAAGTGAGAGATCGGGGGAAATCATCATGAGAAACTGGGACTTAAGAGAATTTCTTGAGCGAGTCAATTAACCATCCCCGATACGGCAGGTACGAGTCGCGATCCGGCGCATACTAACACCGATACGAGGTCCTCCCAACCCAATCAGGCAAGTCGTACCCCTGATTTCTCATATCCGCTCATATCCTCCATATCATTCCCATCTTCATCCCCCATCGCTCTCTTTCTCGTCCACAACTCAACCATCATCGCAGAACACAATGTTAAGTCATCCCTCTCTATCTCTCCATGACATGATCATGAGTTGACACCGAGTACAGCTTCCACCCAAGATTGTTTGTCTTCCCTTCATTCTCATGATTACGAGTTGACCCTTGAATGTAGCTTCAGCTTCCAGCGTACCTCCCTACACGATCGACCGCCATCAGCCAGCTCTCAATGAGAGCTCAAAGATAAAGTCACATTGTCACATTCCCATGGTTGCGAGTTAACTAACTGATGAATAGAGTCTCATCACCCGGTGCGCCGTCGATTGACCGTGTCCAAGTACTCGTCCAATCTCGCTCGATCACGGCCTCCAAATGCATCTCCAAACTCGCTCGATCACGGCCTCCAAGTGTATCTTCAAACTCGCTCGATTACGGCCTGCAAGTTCGCACAAGCATGCCCTCCAAGTGCATCTCCAATCTCGCTCGGTCACGGCCTCCAGGTGCATCTCCAAACTCGCTCGATCACGGCCTCGGAGTATATCTCTGAGTTCACTTGATTGTCATTTTCTGGCCCCCCTCGAATTGCTCTCCAGCACCGCCTGCAGCCAGTCCAGATCTAGCGTGTGTAGATGGGTAGGTATATAGATACATAGATACATAGATGAGAATACAAACTCAATACATGACTGTGATTCGAGGTGCTCCCAGACATGTCGCCAGCGCTGCCAGGTGCTCCCAGGCTTGTCGCCGGCGCTCCAGGTTACTCTGAGGGCCGGCAGGAATGCCCTCCTATGGTCTGAAACTCTGCTGAAAAACGGCTTCAACATAACTGCAGCCCCTGCGAAGAGTGTAACACACGTGTCGTTCTGATGATGCGTATACGTCACCCCAAAGTAAAGGAGGTACGTATGCAACGCGACCCGTCGCCTGGGCGACGGGCAGGGTGTAATTCTCCGTCAGAGCGTACGAGGTTCGGTCAGAGCCGTCAGAGCTGTCCGGAACACCCGGGTGTTTCAGACGGAAATTAGGGTCGTTGCTGATGTGTGATGAACATGCGATTCGGTAGTGATTATACATAATGGAAGTGTTGCCACCCTTCATAGGCAAAAAAAAAAGCAACACGCTCCCTGCCCCAATTTGGAAATGAGCGTCAACCGAGCATGAAAGAGTTTAAGTCATCTTAGTCTGATAATTACGAAGTAATTTTGTAGTGGTTATACGGAACAACAGCATTCACACCCTTTAGACGCAAAGAACAAAGCAAAACGCTCCCGGCCCTATCTTGAAAATAAGCGTCAACGGAGCGTCAACGATTTTTGGTCATGTTAGTTGGGTAATAAAAACGCGATTTGGCAAGGAGTTCACATAATGGAAGGTTTGCCACCGTGTATAGGCAGAAAAAGAAAGCAACACGCTCCCTGCCCCATCTTGGAAATGACCGTCAACAGCGCATCAATGATTTTAGCTCTTGTTAGTCTGGCAATGAAGAAGTAATTTTGTAGTGGTTATACATAACAACAGTATTGACAACCTGTATACGCAAAGAAGAGAGCATGATGCTCTGTGTCCCATCATGAAAATGAGCGTCAACGGAGCTTCAACAATCTTTGGTTCTGTAAGTCGGGCAATAAAACGCGATTTGGTAGTGTTTACACGTAATGGAAGTGTTGCCATCCATTAATGGCAAAAAGAAAAGCGTCGCGCTCCCTGCCTTATCATGAAAATGTGCGTCAACAGAGTGTCGACAATCTTTAGCCTTCCATCATGGTTTATTAAAGCGTGCTGTGGCTGTTACCGTCCATATACTCAGTTTTAGCCGGTTTTGTAGTCTTAAACCCTCCTGGACACTTAGTTGCACCTTTGTAAATGAAATAAGTTGTTACTGTTCAGGAGACTATCGCAGGAAAATCATTTACTTATTTACTCGTAAAGGATGCTAATCACTTGTTTATGGATACGTGCGATCAAGCACCACTTAGATTACCCAGCATGCAAGACCATCAATTGTTGACGCTTCATTGACACTCATTTTCAGGATAGGGCAGGGAGTGTCTCTCTAGTTGTTTCCTATATAACGGTTGTCAATACATCAAAAAATGAAAATGCAGTGCCATAGTCAGTATTTTGCAATTAACAGTAGGATAACTGAATGCGAACATTAATAGAAATACCCGAAACACAGAACTGCAAATTGGACCTGACGGGTCTAGCCACACCCGGCGAAAGCCGCAGGTTGATGGGTACGGGGCCGGGTTCGGACCGCCAAGAATCAGCAGGTTAGGTTTTTCGATAGTTCTGGACGCGAACTGACGAGTTTTTCTGGTCCATACCCGGACCGCTGGCGGGTTACCCAGACCCATTGCTAACAGTAGTTCCAGAACGGTCCAAAAACCCGACCTGCAGCTTCTTGGCGGTCCAAACCGGGCCCCCCACCCGTCAACCTGGGGGTTTCACTGGGTTTCGCTGGACCCGTCAGGTCCAATCTCCAGTTCTGCATTTCGGGTTATTCTATCTATGGTCGCATTCAGATATCCTACTACTAATCGTAAAATATTAACGATGGTACCTCTGTGTTCTTTTTGAATGTAGTGGCTGCACTGGTGATCAAAAAATGGGGAGAGACGCTCCCTGAACCATCTTGGAAATGAGCGTCAACGGAGCGTCAACGATTTTTTGTCTTGCATCTTGGTTAATATCAGTGGCCATAGGTTGCAGATTGTCATCCCTGAGGTATTGGCGAGCTTCATCGGCAAAACAGGAAGCGACACGCTCCCTTCCCCATCTTGGAAATGAGCGTCAAATGAGCATCAACAATCTAAGGTTTCGCATCTTGGGTAATTTACGTTGCGCATGATTGTTGTCCCCAAATAAGGAGGAATTGGCAGCCTCTCTGCGCAGATGAGCAAGCGACGTTCCGCGACAGCCTCCCAGACAGTAACAACATATTTCATTCACAAAGATGCAACAATGAGTTACTGACTGTTTACGCCTAGAGAAACGGTCAAAACATCGGATATAGACAATAACTGACTCATCGCGCTTTATTCAGCCATGGTAAAAGGCCAAAAATCGTTGACGCTCCGTTGACGCCCATTGTCATGATGGGGCACGGAGCGTATAGCTATCTATTTTCCCTTTGAAGGCGGCCTATACTTTGATTATATATAGGAACGATCATATCGCGTTTGAATTACCTGACTTACGGAACCAACAATCGTTCACGCTCCGTTGACGCTCATATTCAGAATGGGGCAGGGAGCATGCGGCTCGCTCATTTGCCAATAACGCCAGCCAGTACGGCGCTTACAAAGGGTCTCAACCGATCGCCATGCAAATTTCCAAAGATGCAAGAGCAAAAATCATTGCTGCTCCGTTGACGCTCAATTTGCATTGGGCATATCCACAATATGTTATCATGTAATTTGGCCTACTATATCATTATCGGTGTTTTGGCAGCCTTTGTACCATCTTCATGTACTTTCTTCTTTATCACCACATTGTTCTTTAATAATACATCTAAATATATCCTATAATATACACTTTAAAGTGTCCGCTGAATGTAGATAATAATACACTCCAAAAACCCGTTCCATTCCATCAATGCTCATCTTCACTGTCAGGTTCGCTCAATAGGCTGCTGTCATCTGCAAAATGGATGTCAGCTGCATTACCATGCGGCAGATAGTGGACTAACCAGTGGATGTTCCTTTAACAGTCAGCACATTTGGATTAAAATCTTTATTGCACTTGCGATCCTTGGCATATGCATCATTATTGAAAAATTGGGCGCAGAGAAGAGGAGTATGGTTATTCACATATCGGGGTCGCGCACCTTTGATTTCGGATACATCAGCTTCCTAATTATTACCGGGTGGCACAGGTGGCGTTCCAGGTGTATGTGTCCTCGGTTCTGGTGTCGACTGTCTGAGTCGCTCTGGTGGAGGTGCACCCATGCCTTTCCGCCTCCAGTGTGTCTGAGGATTCTGTGATGTGCCATTCTGGCAAGGGGGGCAGCCATCCGTTTGATTTGATCGAAGCATAGACAGGTGTCTTTCCAATGCAGCCTACACATTCTGATGCGCAAGAAACATTCCTCCCCACTGGTTCCCTTCTCGGACTTCGGCACAAGGATTCTTGATTAGGAATTGCCTTTCGTCTATTGCGGTGCGCGAGAACCCTCCTTTGGCCATTTTGGACATAGTAGAAGCAAGGCGCATGTCAGACTGTTCTAGCTGTACCCGACCTCCTTGCCTTGCCATAGTTGCAGACATGTTGAAAACCTACAAGAAATGAGTTGCTACATCTACATATCAGATTGGGCTAGAACCTATACCATACACGCTTCCGTAGCATCCTCTGACCTTGTCAAAGCCTATTTGGTGTACTCTGGGCGATTCTTATCACTCAATTTGTCCGCGAAAATCCCAGAGCTGACATCTTCATAATTTCAATTTCGTGGACTGTGCGGACAAATGCCGTGTTTGACCATGGAGGTTTCCCATTACGGGCGGCTAGAAATTGGTCACGCAGCTCTCTGCGTACACCAGCTGCACGGTATAGCATTAGTTGACAGCCGGCTACCTCGATTCGACTATACTCACATCCGATCACGTGCTGCCCCTTGTTCTGGCTGCTCCCGGTTTTCCGGGCAATTTTTAACTGTGCGTCCAGGGTCATGTTGTCGGTAGCTCCATTTGTAGGGTTGCGGTGAGCTACGTGGTGTCTGCATTGTAGTTGGGTCTCGGATGGTGGCGTATTGGAAGACGCGCCCGTCGTTCTGCTTCATTCTGTTCCACGCTCACCTTGCTGTGGTGTTTGTGGAGCCATGATTTGCTGCACTGGAGGTGAAGAGATGATGATAACAAAAAGAAATGGGAAGTCCAGAGCAAGAAGATAACGAAAAGAAGTGGAAAGTCCTGAGGAGTATATAGTGAGTTTCGAGTCAAAATGGCTTGCGTAACAGATAACTTGCACATTGTACAAAACCTGAATCCTGCAGCGTATAGCTGCGGGTTGCACGGGTTTCCAACCATCCTGCGATTTGCACCAAATCGGTGCGATATTGTGTTTTTGTGTACAGTGATAAATCACGCTGAACAACCGCCGAAATGTCGTGTTTGTGGGATATAAACAGTACATTCTTCGATGGAAAGGATGTCTGTGGATGTTTGTGTTGAAGAATCCCATGCATCTTACATGAAACAGACGCTGAATGATGTTCGGTTAGGATTGCTATTCCCAATTCAGTGATGGTCGCAACCTAGATTTTGCTGTGTTCAAGTTGATGAAGCATTCCAACCTCGACATAAAAGACACAGCTTGCCTCTATGTGGTCCATATCTTGCAACATCCAACATCTTGTCCATCAACAAAGTCAACACAAAATACAATGGTCGATGCTCCAAAAATGAACCTTTCGCCATGACCGGCAGGCAAATACTGCAAATCGACCACGCGTTCCGCACAGCGACGTCATCAAGCGAATGATGGAAGGAGCTGCCTGGAAACAGAAAGAGTCCCAGCTCTTGGAGCGTTGCGCAGCTTGCGTTCCAAAATGAAGCTTGCAGCAGGGAAACGATGTGAAACACACATTTAAAGCAATGAAGAGAAGCAGAAATGGATCGAGGATTATGTGTAGAGAGAGACCGCTGTCGCAAGAAAGCGAGTTGAAGATGCAAAGGCAGCGATTAAGCAGGAGCAGGAAGAAATGAGAAATGCTGAAAACGCAGGATTGACAACCACCAAGCCTGAAAGGTTATTTGAGGAGATGTTCAACGCGATCGGAGATGGTCTGAGGGATCATGCAAGATCCGACGATGGGGAGGATGGGGCAGACGAGGATGATAATGAAGAACCTCCTTAGCTGGGCGAGCTTGGCAAATATGATGAACCTGGCTGGGTGATGGGCACAATCTCCAAACCAGTAAAGGATCGCATGGAGCGTTTTCGGCAGAAGCTAAGAAAGCTTCACGAATTGGGGCAAGCAGGCTGGGGAGACGCGGCCCACTTCTTCTGTGAGAGAGAAAAGAAGTACGGGACGACCTAATTCAAAGTTCTGGCGGTCGTTCAATCGCAGAGGGAAGACAATGCAACCAGTTCTGCGCCGACAACATTTGGTGAGCCAATGGAGACACTTGATAGCGTCCCCTGAAAATTGCAAATGCCTCAAGTGACTTCTCAACTGGGGAGTAGTCAAATGAGGCTTGGATTGTGGAAACCATGGACACACGATGGCATTTCGTCCTGGCCACCCGCCCCAGAGCCTGAGTCATCAATGATTCAGATATGAACGCATGTGGATGCCGTAAGCTATAACCCTTGCACATGGCTACCCAAACTAATTACCATATAGGAATCAGATTCCAACAAAGACATGGTGACAGCTCCTACGTCGCTGGAAGAATGAATAGGCACATTGGTATTCGTGATGATGTATCACCTGGAAAAGAAATATATGAACCTATTTGGCTACGTGTCAGCTGTTACTTGATTCCGTAGACCAAATTGGGAGACAAGATAATTCGTCTGTGCATGTGCAAGGGTCGGATAGTCCATGCCAATGTTCTAGAATTCAAATCGTATTGACTGATGACCAATGAACGTGATATTGTGCTGCTGGTTACTGATATGTCAGACAATTCAAACTAAATTGGAGGTGAAACTCACTAACTAAATTTAAGGCAGTGATGTGATATGAGTCATAAGTGAGGCGGTCAATGCGCAACATGAACCCGGATGAATGACGACTGTCATGCTGCATACAACCATGCAGCCAACTGCATACCTCTCTGCACAGACCTGGTGCTCATGGTCGAGATTTTGAACATTGCTTATGGTATGTTATGGAAATCACGGAGAATGAGCTGGATGAGGAAATGTGAGGAAGTCCGGCTAAATATATAAAGAACTAGTGTACAGATCTGCATGTGTTTAATTGCCAGCCGAATGCACTGGAACGTGATAGGCTAACGTCATTTATCACACAGATAACGTGTCAAGTGGTGGATCAGAAATTGAGAGGCTTGGAAGCTTCTTGATTCAAATGTTTATATATAGAAATGATTTATTGGCTGCCAATAACCACTGTATGCATTTTTACATACAATTGTTGAGCATCCACCGACCGTTACTATGTCATTAAGTTGAGCGTCAACAGAGTGTGAACAATTTTTGGTCTTACATTTTCGGCAAACACACGGCTGCATTGTCACATCCTTCGAACGTGAATGTATTGGCCATTCTTATATGCAAGAACGATAGTGACACCTTAGTTGACCCATCCTGCAAATGAGTGTCAACGATGCGTCAACGATTTTTGGTCTTGTATCTTGGATAATTAAAGGGTGAAGCAACCCCTTCAACCCATAATATTAGTATCCACCCCCTCTATGGGCAAAAATGCTGCAGACAATATCGCTACCACCTCCTGAAAATGAATGTCAACAGAGCATCAACAATTCTCTTTCTTGCATCATGGACAGTCAAAGTGCTGTGCATCGTCCTTGACCCATAATCAATGCATCGGCCGCCTATATGGGCTAAAATACTAGTGACGATAACGCTTGTTTGGCCCACTCTTGGGGATTCTTATCACTAAATTCGTCTGCGAAAATCCCACAGCTGACAACATCAAGTTTTCAATTTCGCGGACTGTGTTGACGAATGCCTTGGTCGACCGTGGAGGTTTCCCATTTCTGGCGGCTATACTTCGGTCAGGCAGCTCTCTAGGTACTACAGTTGTATGTTGAATCATTAGTTGACGGCCGTGTACCTCGATATGACCACACTTACATCCAATTGCAGGCTGTTCCTCATTCTTGCTGCGTCCAGTTTTATGGACGATTTTTGACTGTCCGTCCTGGGTCATATCTTCGGTGGCTGCATTTGCAGCGTCGCGGTGACTTAAGTGGTGTCGGCGTTGTAGTTGGGTCTCAGCGGGTGGCGTATTGGACAAAATGGCCATCGGTCTTCTCTATTCCGTTCCACTCTCACCATGCGCCGGTGCTTGTGGAGCCATGATTTGCTGCTGTGGAAGTGAAGACATGATGATAATGAAACAAAGTGGGAAGTTCTGAGGAAGAAGATCACGAAAAGAAGTGGGAAGTCCTGAGGAAAATATAGGTAGCTTCATGTCCAAATGGCATCGGTAACAGCCAACTTGCTGGTTCTACACAAGATAAATCCTGTTGCACATAGCTGCTTGTTGCACGGGTTGCCAACCATCCTACAATTTGCACCAAGTCGGTCCTATGTTGTGTGTGTGTTTACAGGAATAAATCGCGGTGAACGACAGCCGAAATCTCATCTTTGTGTCATGTAAACGGTACATTCTTCGATGGAAAGGACGTCTGCCGATGTTCGTCCCAAGAAATCCCTGGGATCCTACATACAACAGACGCTAAACATCATGTCATGATGTACCGTTAGCATTGCTATTCCCAATATAGTGACATTCAAAACGTAGATTTTGCTTTGTTCCAATCGATTAAGCATACCAACCCCGACATAAAAGATGCAGCTTGCCTCTATGTGGCCCATATCTTGCAATATCCAACCTCTCATCCATCAACAAAGTTAACACAAAATACAATGGTCAATGCTCCGAAAAAGAACCTTTTGCCACTACCGGCAGGCAAATACGGCAAATCCACAACACGCTGAACACAACAATCTCATCAAGCGAATACAGGTAAGAGCGGCTTCGAAGCAGAACAGGTCCGAGCCCCTGGACTATTGTGCAGCTTGCGAACCGAAAAGACGCTTGCGGCGGGGAAACGACAAGCAACTCACTTCTTATGCAATGAAGAGATTCAGAATTGGATCGAAGATTATGTGTAAAGAGAGACTGCTGTGGCAAGCAAGCGAGTTAAAGACGCAGAGACAGCAATTAAACAGGTGCAGGATGATATAAGAAATGCTGAAAAGGCGGTATTGACAACCACCTAGCCTGGCACAATGTTTGGGGAGATGCTGAACACCATCGGCGAAAGTCTGAGCGAGGTAGCAAGTTCCGATGATGAGGAGGACGGTGAAGATGAGGATGATGAGGAAGAAGATCCTGCTTGGGGCAAGCTTAGCGAAGTTGACGAACCCGGCTGCGTGATGGGCACAATCTTCTGAACGGTAGAGTATCGCATTGAACCTTTTCAGCAGAAGCAGATGCAGTTTGTCGAATTGAGGCAACCAGGCTGGGGAGACGTGGCCGACCCCTTCTGTGAGAGGGATACAATGTACGGGACGACCTAATGGAAGGTTCCAGCTGTCGTTCAACCTCACATGGTGGATGATGCAGCATCATCAGCGACGACGACATTTGGTGAACCTATGGACACTGGTGACAGTGTCCCTGCAAAATTGCAAATGCGACAAGTGACTGCTCGACCAGGGAGTAGTCATATGAGGCTACTTTTGCGGAAACCGCAGACACTCGAACACATTCCGTCCCTCAAACCCCCATGATGCCCGATTGATCTGTGATTCAGAAATCGAAGCATGTTCAACCCGTAATCTTGAACCCCTGAATATCGTGTCCCAAGCAAAGTACCATATAGTCATCGGATTCTGACGAAGACATGGTGACAGCTCCTGCGTCGCCGGAAGGATGAATAGTCAAACCGGCATTTCTGACAATGTATCATTTTGCAATGTAATACCAGTACCTACTTTCCCACGTGTCAGCATTTACTTGATTTCAGTGACCAAATTGTGAGACATGATAATTCGGCTATGCATGTGCAAGGGTCGGATAAGCCATGCCAAAGCTCTAGATTTCATATCTCATTGACTGACGACCAATGAACATGATATTGTCCTGCCCATTACTGGTAAGTCAGACAATTCAATCAAAATCAGAGACGAAACTGACTACCACAATGTATGTCAGTGATGTCATACTAGTCATAGATGCAGCGGTCATAGGGTGATGCGAAGCTGAATGAAAGACAACGGTCATAGTGCATATGATCATGCATCCAACTGCATAACTCTCTGCGCAGACCTGGTGCACATGGTCAAGATGTTGAAAATTACTCATGGTAGGTCATGCAAATAGCAGAGGACGAGCTGGATGAGGAAAGGTGAGGAAGTCGGGCTGAATATATCCAAAACTAGTGTACGCATATATATGCCGTAAATTGGCGGCCGAAAGTGCTGGAATGTGATAGGCCATCGTCTTTCATCACACAGAGTCCGCGTCTGGAGGTGGATCAGAAGTTGAGAGGCCTGGAATGTTTTTCATTCAAATGTTTATATATAGAAACGATTTATTGGCTGCCAATACCGACTATATGGATTTTTACAAACAATTGTTGAACATCCACTGAGTGTTAGTATGTGATTACGTTGAGTGTCGACGGAGCATAAACGATTTTTGGTCTCACATTTTCTGCAAACACACAGCTGCATAGTCACATACTTCGAAAGTGATTCAATTGGCGGTTTTTATAGGTAAAAATAATTGTCACATGCTCGTTGAACCATTCTGGAAACGAGCATCAACACTGCGTGAAAGATTTTTGGTCTTGTGAGTCTGATAATTCAACCAAAGACATGGTCGCTATGACACATAATCAAAGTATTGGCTTCCTTTAAAGCTAAAATGCAACCGTCGACATCGCTGCTATCTCCTAAGAATGAGCGTCAAAGGACCATTAACGATTTTGGTTCTTGCATCTTCGATAATCACACAGCTGTGCGACTACATTAAGCTATAATAAAAATGTTGGCCGTCGTTATGTGTAGAAATGGCAGCGACAATATCGCTATCACATTCTAAAATTGAGCATCAACGGAGGGTCAACATTTTATGGTATTGCATCATGGACACCCAAAGCGCTGTGCATTGGCGTTGATTCATACTCAATCCATTCGCCACCCATGTTGGCAAAAATTCCAATGAACATATCGCTACCACCTAAAAATGAACGTCAACAGAGCTTCAAGGATCTTTGGCAATGCATCTTGGATAATCAAAGCGCTATGCAAATGCGTCAACCCATAATCATAGTCCAGGCCGCCACTATGGGCAAAAGTGCTACGGCCGATATCGCTACCGCCTCCTAAAAATGAATGTCAATGGAGCGTCAACAATTTTTGGTCTTGCATCATGGACACTCAGAGCGCTGTGCATCGGCATTAACCCATAATCAATCCATCGGCAGCCTTTATGGGGCAAAATGCTAGTGACGATATAGCTACCACCTCCTAGAAATGATCGTCAACAGCATGTCAACGATTTTTGGTCTTGCATCATAGACAATCTAAGGGCTAAGGAATGGCGTTAACCAATAATCAACTCATCGCCTGCCTTTATTGGCAAAAAGGCTAGTTACAGTATCGTTACCACCTCGTAAAAATGAGCGACAACGGAGCGTCGACAATTTTTGGTCCTGCATGATGCACAGTCAAAGTGCTGTGCATCGTCCTTGACCCATAATCAATCTGTCGGCCGCCTGTATGGGCTAAAATGCGAGTGCCGATAATGATATCACCTCCTAAAAATGAGCATCAACAGAGCGTCAACGATTTTTGGTCATGTATCTTTGATCATCTAAGGGCTATGGAACAACATTATCCCATAATCAACTTATCAGCTGCCTTTACCGGCAAAAATGCTGGTGAAGATATCGCGTCCGCGTCCTGCAATTGAGCGCCCACCAAGCGTCAACAATTATTGTGAGGGCTCAGTAAGTTAAACAACAATGAACTACATTGCATGGTTACTGAATTGAGTCTTACGGGGTCAGTCTTTTCAATATGTTCTTGAATACAACTTCACAAATATGCATGCATTGTCTCACAGTGCTGATTTTATTGCTTGTAGCTGTAGAGTCAATATTTAACAACCCGCAGTCGGCTTTAATGTATCGTTACTTTTGGCCATCTTTTGAGTAGCATTACCAAGCATTCTGAATCTTACCGCCATGTCGGATTGTAAATCAATTAACACCTCATTGCTCGAGGTTATGATCTCTTCCGAAAATGAACGTGACTTTATTCGTGATTTGAGCAACCTTACTTTGAAAATCATCTTTGTTGCTTGGTGAGCTTCAATGAATGTAGGCTCGAAGAGGCCTATTGCTTGGAATGATTCTAGACATGCGCCTTCGGGCGATTCTATTTACACTGTGGGATTGAGGAGTCTGGCAGCCCAAGAATCATATGCATCGTTTGTCATCACGTACTTCGCCATCCATCAGCCCATGGGACCAGCTCAACCGGGAAACACTTGCTGCCAAAAGCTTACATCGCAAAGTTAAATGAATTAACAGAGTTCGAGGTTACTGAATTGAATACTTTGATAGGTGATGAAACAGCTTTGGCCATGCTGAAGAGGCAAGGTAGTCGAGGAATGACAATAGTAAGTTCGCAGAGGAAGATCATATATGACATCCAGGTGGATCCATATTGACCGAAATGAGAGACAAAACGTTCCAGAATGGCAGATAAGGACTTTGAAACTTCCAAATTTCACCAAGACACGTGGAATCGCTACCTCATGTTAGGATTTGCTTCAGCTCACATTCCATGGAACGCTATATCAAATCTAGAGCTACGACAGTCCTATGAGGCAATAGGCAATGGCCTGGTGCAGACATCCGCTACGACCCTTAGCAACATTTGCCGGAGGGAATATGCACTGACCCTGGATGCAATTAAGAAGCAATTGCAGTCACAAAATATAGTTAGTTTAGCTTTGGATGGTTGGAAATCACCGAACAAACTTGCCATAACGTCAGGCATTGCCTACAATATTGATTGAGATTGGACAATGCGTGAAGTTGAACTCGCGTTCAATGAGGTTGATCACCTGTTCTTTTCCCATCTCAAAACCTAAATCAGGATGATTGGTCAAGGGGCAACATACTGGAGCTGGGCTAGCCGTACATTTGAAGGATGTGCTTGGTCGTTTTGAGCTTACTGACAGCCTGTTTGCTTGGTATTACGACTGATTATACTTCCTCAAATTACTCGATGTCACGTGAGCTGCAATCAACACGTGACGCCTCTGCAATCAAATGGCCGGCTTTGACGAACCACATACCATGAATGGCGCACGTCCTACAGCTGGCTTTGGGTGCATTTATGAGCAGTCTAGATGTGAAAGGCCGCACGACATCTTGGGAGGCCCATGAGCGTGATCAGCAATTCGGAATGAATGAAAGCATGGACATTGGGAAGAGTCAAGGATTTCGAAAAGAGAGCAATGCTGCAATCAATAAGGTGTTGGCCATGAAACCAGGTGTAGCAAACATAATTGAGAATTTACGTATTTCGTGATATTTTGAATGTCCTGGAATTGACAATAATATAGCAGAGAATGCTTGCGGTATAGATTACGCTGACACCTGGTCGTCGGAATGAGTTCATTGACTGTCCGAAAGCCAATGTTCACATCCTGGTACTACCGGTTATGGATGTGAGGACACATTTGAACTCAACACTGGAGTTGGTTGAGCGCGCCTACCGATTACCGGAATTGGCTCGCGAGTGGCTCCATGATCCAAAATACACTGTTTACCGTCCACTCTTCACATCTCAAGATGAATGGACCATTGTGAAATATGTCATGGAAGTATTGAGGCCATTTCGATATTGGACCCCGTGAATGTCGAAGAGGCATTCCGTCGCATTGAATCATGTTATCACAGTGTACAATGACATGTTCGATCACATGGACGGTGTGATGTAAGCTTTGGCTAAGAAGAAGAGTCCATCGAAGGAGGACTTGTTCTTTGCTGTGAAGTCAGCTCGACAGAAGCTGTCCAAATACTACGCTGAAGTAACTCCAATGATTGACATGTTTCTAATTTATGCACATATCCTGGATCCTTTTCGGAAGTTGTGATCATTTAGAAAGTTGGACACAGGAATGGATATTAATCCTGAGTGTGAGACATCCTATACTAACCAATACCAAGAGGCCTTTCTGAAGTATGTGGAGTATAAATACTGCACCAAACATCGATGTGTGCCAGTCAAGAAGCATGAACGTTTTCTGCACATCGATCTCATCCACTGTGCAATGGCTTCAGGATACTGTCAATCATCCATTGATCCGTATGATTTGTCCAGCGATGATGAAGAATACTGAATGCCTAACAATGTGGCTGAGACGACACACAGATGAAGTGATCGTGCAGCACATCGATTGACCGCCGCGAGGCTATATTTGAATTCACTACCTGACGCACCTACAAACTGGGGCCAAATTAATCCAAATCACAATGATTACCACTCCTACCCAATGGAAATTAGCAGTCCATTTTTGTTGCCAGATATAACCATCTGCTGGCGTCAAAACCAGGAAATGCATTCAAAGTATGCCGATCATGCCAATGTGGTGCGCGACATATTCTCCGTCATGCCAGATGGTGTCGGAGTGGAGGCCAGTGTGTCCCTTGACCAAGATGTTATCGGCTGGAGGCAGTCAAAAACCACATGCGAGACCCTTCGTGACAAAGTCGTTGTAAGGCACTTGGCTCGAGCCAATACTGGCATTTCGGCCGGTGCTGATCAGTTATTGGATACATCAAGAACAGAAAACGACTCGGAAATGAAGCCAGAGGCGGAGGAAAGGAAATTGCCCAGAATGGCCAAGGTTCACCACTTTTTGGAGATGTGGCAGGGCAGCGAAACCCTACGTGCTACACAGAGGAATCTCACTCTCAACACATGCAGATGACTGTGGTGGAATACGTTTCGGACACAGAAGAGATCGTCAAAGCATTGTGGTCACTCTTTCAACATGATGGTGCTGCAGCATTTGAATTGTCAGTAAGATTTCCTTTGCCACCACCTTTGTCTGCAAAGGACCGCCCTGGAGGACAAACTCAAATATTCAATGTCCACCGAATCCGAAGAATCAACCGTCATTCCATTGAAAGTGATGAGGATAGCGCATCTGAACGCATTTTGGACACTGAAGATTGGCTTAACTGGAGTGGGCACTTAGAGACTCCAAATAACGGCGAAGATGATTGCGCGGCGGACGTTGAATCTGATATAGAGTAAGACAATAGCATTGAGGATCCGAATTCCCTGAGCAGCGGGATGTGACTGCCACGCCAAATGCTCCCAGATTGCTTCGGCCATCACGGAAGTCAAAGAGACAGGCTGAAAAGGTGTTGATGACAGTCAATGCAATTGAAATGAGGAGGAATAAGGGAGTGAACAAAAAGTAAGACGGAATGCAACAATGTTTCACAGCTTCTTTATGTATGTTGATCGAGAGAGTTAGATAGAGATATATCATGAGCGAATAGTGCACAGTAGCTTGTGAATATCGGTTGATAAACAGATGTATAGCAGGGACAATGAAGCTTGTGGAAAGATACCTAAATTTTAGTCGTGTGAGAGGGAATAGTGCAACAATGTTACTGCACTCGGCTTTGCCCCCGGGACAAGTCTTAATCTGTGAGGAAGACTACCAATGAGTTCGAATCATGAAGAGAAACTATTATCGATGGCACCAGATGTTGAATGGATAATACATGAACATGAGCGTCAACGGAGCCTCAACAATTTTTAGCTTTGTATCTTGGATAATTTATGTTCCGGTTGGTTGCAGACATCCATTCATCTGAGATTGGCAGCCTGTACTAGGAAAAACTACAGCAACATGCTCCATAACACATCCTGAGAATGAGCGTCAATGGAGCGTCAACGATTCGTGGTTTTGTAAGTCAGGAAATTACAAAGTGATTTGGTCGCTCTTATGCATACACGATGCATTGGCAGCCTGTATTGGCAAAAGAGACAGCATCACGGTCACTGCCTCATTCTCAGAATGAGTGTCAACTGAGCGTCAACGATTTGTGGTTTGGTAAGTCCGGTAATTACACCGTGATTTGGTTGCTCTTATGCATAACCGATGTATTGGCGGCTTTGGTAGGCACATGAGTCAGCAACACAGCCACCGCCCTTTTCTGAGAATGAGTGTCAACGGAGCATCAACGATTTGTAGTTTTGTAAGTACGGTAATTACACAGTGATTTGGTCGCTCTTATGTGTAACCGATGCATTGGCTGCTTGTATAGTACGAAGACACCGCAACACAGTCACCACCCCATTCTGAGAATGAGCGTCAACGGAGCCTCTACAATTGTTAGCTTCACATCTTGCATAATTTACATTCTGATTGGCTGCAGACATCCATTTAACAGATATTGGCAGGTTTTAATGGGGAAAATAATAGCGGCATGCTCCCTGTCGCATCCCGAAAATGAGTGTCAACGGCACGTCAACAGTGTTAGTTGTTGCATATTTGGTCATCAAGGCATCGCGCTACTCTTTGTGTTCATAACGAAACTATTGACCGCCCTGATAGGCAAAATACAATCTATCAAACTTGAAACACCGATTCCAAAATAATCGATATTGCAAGCTGCAACGCATGCAGAAACATATCCTTGGTTGTTGAAAACGCAATTTTGATAAGGTACTATTAACATATGGCAAACAAAAGTGGCTTAATTGAATCTATGGATGGACCCGCGGACAACCTGCCCAATGCAGACAGGTTGGGAGTTGACCATCGAACGATACCCGAGTTGACGGTTCGGGTTCGTTGACAACCTGGACCACCAATTTGGCTGTGATTTCGTTTTGACCCGGACCTGGACCCGAAGTGACCGTGCGGAACCGTTGCTAACACCTGCACCGACATGAGGAAACACACCCCAAGTATGCTGATCTCTCCAAACTGGCACATGACATATTCTCTATCATACCACATGGTGTCAGAATGGAGGCCAGTTTTTCCCTGGGCCGATATGTTATAGGCTGGAGGCAGTCAAAAACCAGAGCCGAGACCCTTCGCGGAACAGTCCTGGTAAGGCAGTTTGCTCGAGCCAATAACGTGATTGTCGCAGGCACTGACCCATTACTGGATGCAACAAACAAAGAAAACGACTCGGAAATGAAGAACGAGGCGGAGGACAGGACATGGCCCAGAATAGCCAAGGTTCACGACATTTTGGAGATGTTGCAGGGCAGTCAGAACCTAGGTGCTACCCAGAAGGAACATCGCGCTCAAAACAAGCAGATGACCAATGTGGGATGCATTTCGGACATCGAAGTGATCGTGAAAGCATCCTGGTCACTCTTTCAACAAGACGGTGCGGCTGCATTCAAATCGTTAGAAAGATCTTGTTTGGCACCACCACCATTGTCTATGTAAGACTGCCCTGAAAGACCAACTCAAATATTAAATGTTCGCCAAATCCGGAGAATCAACAGTCATCCAGTTGAAAGTGATCAGGATAGGGCGCCTGAAAGCATTTCGGACACTGATGATTGGCTCAACTGGAATGGGGACTTAGATAATCCAAATGACAGCGAGGAAAATTGCGCAGTGGACATTGAATCTGATATAGAGCAAGACAATAGCATCGAGGATCAAGAATGCCCTGAGCAGCGGGATGTGAGTGCTGCGCCAAATGTTCAAGGATTGATTCGGCCTACACAGAAGTCGAAGAGACAGGTTGAGAAGGTGTTGATGAAGGTCAATGCAATCGAAACGAGGAGGAATAAGGGAATGGAAACAATGTAGGACCGAATGCATCAATGTTTCACCGGCTTCTGAATGTATTTGGACCAAGTGTTGCAGTTAGAGATATATCATGGGCGAATGGTGAGCAGTAGCTCGTAAATATCGGTTGATAACCAGATGTATAGCAGGCCCAATGAAGCTTTTGGCAAGATACATAAATTTTGTTCATGTGCGAGTGAACAGTGCAAGAATGTTACTGCACTCGGCTTTGCCACAGGGCCAAGTCTCGATCTGTCAGAAAGACTTCCAACATGTCCAAATCTTGATGATAACTATTATCGATGGCAGCAGTTGTTGAATGGACAATACATCAAAATGAGCATCAATGGAGCATCAACAATTTGTAGTTTTGTCAGTACCGTAATTCAACAGCGAATTGGTCGCTGTTATGCATAAACGGTGTATTGGCAGCTTTTCCTGGTAAAAGAGACAGCAACACGGTCACCGCCCCATTCTGAGAATGAGCGTCAACAGCGCGTGTGCGATTCGAAGCTCCGCATCTTGAGTAATTTATATTCCAATTGGTTGCAGACACCCATTCAACAGATATTGGCAGCCTTTACTGGGAAAAACTACAGCAATATGCTCCCTGCCGCATCCTGGGAATGAGCGTCAATGGAGCGGCAACGATTTGTATCTTTGCATCTTGGGTAATTTATGTTCCAATTGGTTGCAGACATCCATTTACCAGATATTGGCAGCCTCTACTGGGAAAAACTACAGCAACATGCTCCTTGCCGCATCTTGAGAATGAGCGTCAACAGATTGTTAACGATTGTTAGCTTCGCATCTTGGGTAATTTATGTTCTGATTGGTTGGAGACACCCATTTACCAGATCTTGGCAGCCTTTACTGGGAAAAACTACAGCGACATGCTCACTGCTGCATCGTGAAAATGAGCATCAACGGAGCGTCAATGATTCTCGCCTTCACATCTTGGGTAATTTATGTTCCGACTGGTTGCAGACATCCATTTATGAAATATTGGCAGTCTTTACTAGCAAAAACAACGGAGACGTGGTTCCTGCCGCATCCTGAAAATGAGCGTCAACGGAGCGTCGACAGTTTGGTTCGTTGCGTATTTGGTAATCAAGGCATCGCGCAGATCTTCGCGTTCATAACGGAATTTCTGACTACCCTAATAGGGACAAATTCACTATGAGGAAGGTAAATCACTGATTCCAAATTAATCGATATTGCAAGCTGCAAAGCATGCAAAGATATATTATTGGTAGTTGAAAACATGATTTTGATATGACATTCATATGAAATTCCAGAAATAAGAGCCTTATATGAATCGATTGATGGGCCTGGTGGGCGACCCGCAGAGAACCCGCCCAATTCAGATGGGTTGGGAGGTTACGATCAAACTGTACCTAAATTGACGGTTCGGGTTTATTGACAATCCGGACCGCCAATTTGGCAACGGTTTGGTTTGTACTCGGATCCGGACCTGATGTGATGGTCCGGTACTATTGCTAACATTATTCACTGTAGAAAGAGAACAAAGTTGGTTCTGGGCCTGAGCAGTCTTGTGTGGGTGTAAGCTCACGATACTTTCAGCTAACTTAAGCAATTTATTGAGCCTCAACACCATCACAAGGAGGTTCCTTACACGCCAGGAGTTGCAAAAACGCTGCATGCGCAATGTCCCATATTACTATGAATACAATCAAAAATTAACCCTGAGCAATCCAAAACCTCACGATGTGTGTTATAATCAATGCCTGAGATAAATCGATTTGAACAAAGGAAACAAACAAGCTCACAACCCCTTACCCAAACGAGCCAGAGAAACCAAAACCCCTAAGACAAAGAAACACCTCGACGCGTGCCTTAATCAGTGCATGGGATGAATGTATCACACCAAAGGAAACTCACAAGACAAGAACCCGACCCTAACGCGGATGCAACAACCATCGCCTCTGCAACACGACAACTAGTTCACTACTCTCCTACCAACCTTTCCGAGCTCGCCTCTGGGAGAGAGACATTTTGGAGAGGGACATTTGGGAGACTGTCGCCACCTGCCAATTCACCGAGCAGCTGCTGATCGACATTGCCATCCGAGGTATTTCCGGCTGCCTCATCTTCTTGCAGAGTTGGTGCTGCCGGGCGAGGTTTATGCAGCGTCATGAGCCCCAAATTCTCCAGCTCACTGAGGGGATGAGTATCTGGAGTTCGCAGTAGTGGGCGATGCTCAATGGTTTTCGGGCGTGGGGCAGGCACTGGAGGTTGTGGTAGTGGGGTATGCTGGCGCCTCTCCTGGCCTTGCTCAGGGAGCATGATTTGCCCAGTGTCTACCATGGTATCTACATCGTCAGCAGGTGTATTTACCATCTGTCCCTGGTCAATCCTCCCAGGCTCTTTGCCATCATCCTCATCCTCATCCTCCTCCTCATCCTCATCCTCCTCCTCATCCTCATCCTCCTCCTCATCTTCATCCTCCTCCTCATCTTCATCCTCCTCCTCCTCCTCCTCCTCCTCCTCCTCCTCCTCCTCCTCCTCCTCATCTTCCTCATGTTTATCTTCCTCCTCTTCGTTGTCACCATCCCTTTCCATATCCACATCGCCCTCTAAATTAACACCATATGGTGCATCCACATCATCCTCCATGCGCATTTCCACTTGAAAGTCATGTTCTGCTTCATATTTGCCGTCCAACTCCTCAGTTGAGTTGCTATCATCATCTGAGGTATTTGACACAGCGGGCAATGCTTCCGGCTTTAAATATACCCACTCTAGCTAGCCCTCAGTGTCCCATTCCCCTTACTCACAGTAGCCTTTCCACTGCTCTGCGAGATTTCTCCCCCTGTGGTTGGTTTAACAATACGATTCCCTTTCCGGTTCCCATTCCCGTTCCCGGTCCCCCTCCCTTCCTATGTTGCCTTCCCCTTCCCCTTCCCATCTTCAGTCACCCTTGGTTACCCCTTCCCATCATTCATTCCCTTCGCTTTCCCTGTTGATTTCTTGCCACCCTGCATGTCCTCCTGACCCTCGCTTTCGTCATTGTCATTGCCATCGCCAGGATCGCTCCTTCCACTGCTCAGAGCTCCTGGATCTGCTCAGTTCTCATCATCATCATCCTGGTCAATTATCTCATCCCAATTGTGTGGTCCAACAGCGAGGAAGTCGCGTGGCTTGTTCTGCCAGCCGCTTGGCGGCTCAATCTTTGCCCTGTGATCATCGCTACTGTACCAAGAGAAATGCTCGCCGGTGTGTTGAGCATTACCTGAGCTGGTTGTCTGCAGATTGGGGCGATTGACTTGATCCCCAAAGGCACTGGGGTTGTCCTACCTCCAATGGTTCATTTGATTGCGGGTTATGTCAAACATTTGGCACATATATAAGCAGAAGACAGCGCTCCACTCCCGCACTGGTGAATTCCTGCTCCTGCCGTGTGGCCACATCCGGTGGAATTGTGAATAGTGGCGAGTTGTGACTTGATTAAGAAGGATTATATGATAAAAGAGGTCCCATGCCCTCTCATCCTTGACGCGGCAGACATTGTTTATCCATCTGAGTCCACAGATGTGTTCCCAGATGAAACCATTTATACCGTCCCGATCCAACGACAGGCATCCATTTTCAACTGATGTCGGCATCATTGCCCTAGCCTTCCCCTCTCCATTTTGGCTGCCCTTTGGTGCCATCGCCGGAGGTGAAAATGAATCTACATCTAGGGTGTTAGCATTATGATACAGTTGCATGTAGCGGAAGGAAGCCCAGAAGGAACATACAAAGTAGTGTCGGTTACTGGGTGTGTTTTGGAATGACAGGTATTGTTTTGTGCAAGTCACGTGATGTTGAGATAGCTCAGGTTGCTGCCAGTGTGTTTAATATGGCAGGAAAAGAGAGAGGAGGTGCAGGCGGGAGGATGGGATATATATACTCAAGCTCCAGCAATTTCTCAGTTCAACAAGTGAGATATGCTAATTTTGATTTATATCCCGCGTTTTGTTGGTTAACAAACACACAATGGCCCTGATATCATCTTGCACAATGACCAGGCACCTCATGAATGAGAATAATCATGACGAAATCTAGTACTCACTGTGAGGAATGTTTCCGATGCTGGGCACTGCGTTTGCATCATACGCTGCCTTGACTGCTCGGAACTCTTACATCCCGGAGCAAACTGAGTACTTCTCAAGTTGTCCCAACTGTGCAAACATCCAACACGCCTACCAACCCGCCTGGCAGTGGAAAAAGCTCACCCAACTGATGTCATAGAATAAAGAATACGTCATTGTTTGCTTTGCGATGCTTTTAGCTCGGCCACAGGGGAATTTCCACCAAGAAGCTGAAGATATACACAATCAATGGTTCGAAGTATTGTGCCAAGAACGAGTGCAATACTATGATCATCGTGCAAACAAGACATAAACACCCTTCAAGTGGTGCAGATAGACCTTCAGACGTTGCTGTAACAGCGGATATCAATGCTGAGTTCAATCTGATGGCAGTTAACCCCAGGATTGAATGATTTTCAAGGGATCTCGTCCCCGAGTATCGTCACGGGCCATTGTGATCTAGAGTCGAGCGCAGTCTACACTGTGCCTGCCTTTCATTTTGAATCCCTCTGTGGTCACTCAAATAGGAGTCTACCTCGGCTGCCGTTGCATATGCATGCAGAGGAAATGATTCCTTCATTGTCAACGTCAAACATCTATATGTAACTATGCCTTCCCAATGCCCTCACCCTGACACAACTCTGGTCATACAAAATGTTCAGAAACAACAAAAGCGTAGGCTGTTGGGGAAATCTCAGCTTCCCCCTGGGCAGAGACGCGTTTCCGCACCACCTGGCGAGAGGGATTCCTCCCAAAGATTGAGGTCCATAGCCTCTACAATCCACGGTCAGAACTCCGCCCACTCTTCCTCGCTGAGCAATTCTCGCATTGCAGCTATCACTCAACACATGACTTTCACCCCATCCACTACACAGTGATGGTCAATTAATACTCCAACTGCTATGCCAGGTACAAGCACACCAGCACCTGCAGCATCCGCACAGACAGACTGAATGCGTCGCATTTTATCCCGCCCCACATCCAGCATTGCTAGCACTCCCACTTCTCTGAGCAGTGTTGAAAACCGGCCTACCCCCATTCCTATTCCAGAAGCCCGCGCAATCATTACAAATCCACTACCAACCCTAGCTACAGAAACGAATCCGAGACAGAGGCAGTGGCAAGTGCAACCGCAAGCGGTTTCTACACCTCGATTAGTGGTCTCCGACAGTCCCAGCATCCATCGTGTCGATGACTGAAGCATGACACATCTTGTATTTGCCACGGGCAGACTCTTGAAGCTCTACATGTGGAAAAGACGGCCGTTTAAGAGCACAAAAGACTTGGAGTTGGTGAGTTATGCAACGCGACACGTTGCAAAAGCATTAGCTGAAGCCCCACCTTGGCATGTAATAGAGAAGTTCTGGAACACCGCTATTCAGCAAAACAACATTTGGTCCATCGCATTTGCGGCATGCACAAAGGAGATTTTGAAAGCAGTATGCCGAAGCAATGGCCCACATTGGATATTACACGCTCAAACCGGTACCAGGTTTAAGCACAAGTCGACAGAGTTGAATCCCATTTTATTCAATCAGCAAGGGACAACATCACAGAGCTTTATAATCTCCACCGCTTTGAATCTGATGCAGAGCAGTTGGAATTCATTGATTCGCTTCTTGCAGACAATAAGTATCATTTTCCTGAAGCAGAGCGTGTGGAAGGTGGTGTACGGGGTCCAATTCCAACACAAAGAATGTGGAAAGCTGCTAACAAATGGCCAGCATCCACTCTACTTTTTGGCGGAAGCAATGCCAGAGTGTATCTACATCACATTTCATCATCGGGCCAATAACCGCGGTAAGTATGCTCATGGATTATATAATTCCATGATTGTTGACAAGGACGGTCATATACCCTTGCCACTGATCATGTTTAGCTGCACCGCGTTGCACCATGCTCTCCTGAAGTGGCAAAAGAACAACAGTGTTCCTCTGAAAGCTTCCAAGTCAAAGCTGAAAGCAGACAGACCTGATCACTCGAACTACTTCAATACAATAACGACGGAGGTAAGCATGCATCCTGCTGTGCTGCAATTGGTCGCAAGGTCTCATGGTCACCTGGCGTTGCTGACACGGATACATTCTCGATGAATACCTGGAACACACTACTGGAGAGCTACCAACAGAGGGTGTATAAAGACACTCTTGCTACAGTCAAGCGTAAGATCCAACAGGCAGAGAACCCAACGCCTGCCAAGGTCATCAGCACAGAAGCAGCGCATTCTGACAATGCAATTCTTGACTATTTGATCTCCGAAGTGGCGCTTCAGGAGCCTGAGATCAGAAGCAATGACCCAAATATCCCGATGGAGAACAATTGTACGGATGACAAACTGCATTTCGGGATGCCAGGGGGCAGTGAGGATTTCAAAGCTGAAGGTTACAAAGGCGACAAGAGCGATGCTATCCCTACCACCAGCCGGCGATGACGGGCCGCAATTGAACATGAGAGGTTTGACCTAGAAACCAGTGCTGTCGACTGGTATGAAGGCAACGATGGTGACGATGTGGATGCGGATGAGGAGGGAGAAGCATCACAAGCCAATGATGGATCAACGCAGAATTTGGAGGACTGAGGGCATAGTACTTGAGACTGAGAGCATAGTACTAGAGACTGTGAAGATTGGACAGTATATTTCAGACCTGTAGAGTACGATAATGGCGAAGCAAATGCAACAGCAAGCGATGTATCCAAAGCGAAGACTGTATTGTAATAAGTGACAACATCTCAATGTTGAACATATATATGGGGAGATTGCATCATCCGATGAATCGCAATAGTGGTGTGGTAAAATGTGGCACTCCGCCGCCGAAAGGCATAAATGGCTACAGTGTAACCGGTGTCCCTGCACAGAGTGTAACAGACATGTCGTTTTGATGGTGCGTATACGTCACCACATTCCGAATGCCATGTACAGGAAGGGTGACAGCGGCGCGGCGAGCGTCAATGGGATAATATACAACGCAACTGGTCGCAAAACAATGAAACATGGTATGAAAGTCGCTGCAGGAGAGGTATCCAAGGCGACCCCTCACCTGTGCGATGGGTCCTGTGTGATTCTCCATCACAGGGTTCGAGGTTTCGTCAGAGCCATCAGGAACACCCGGGTGTTCCTGACGGAAACTAGATTTGTTGCTGATGTGGGCTGCCCCATCCTTTTGTCAAATTGCTTCAAGGAGAATTCAGTGTGCTTCAGGCTGTTTTGGGCTTTTCCTTCGGCAACACTCATGTCATATGACTCATTGCTCACCTCACCTGCATCACATTTGTCATAAGAAATCTATGGACATGGGGGCAAATTGGCAATCCCAGCAACATCTGTTCTGAGCAATTCCACGGCAGGCCAGAATTGTTTGAGTGGGCGACTGATTGGTGGTCTCCCAGGTGCCCTGGAACGTTGTACTTGTGGAGTGGAGCCGGAAGATGTCGTCCGAATGACTGGATCGTTTCCATGTGATCCTGAGGGCATTGGTGGTGCACCTGGAGATGACAGCGCTTGTCACGTGAATTGCTGATGGGGGAGCATTTGAGGTCCTTCATGACTTTCTTTGAAGCAACCATATGCTTGCCACGGTGTCCTATAACTCGGTTATTGTTTGGTCGCACCGGAGCTTGGTTCTGAGCTTGGTCGCATTTGGAATGGGGCAGGGTTGAATGACCACGGAGAGTCTGGAAATGGTGGCTGTAAGGGAAGGCAACAATACCACAGTGGTTGATGAGATTGATGAATCGGTTGCCCGAATTGAGTTTCTTTGTTCGGTGTATTTCCAACATTGTTGTCTGATGTTCCCAAATTGTCATCTGGGTGTTGTTGCGGGCCGAACCACGAACCTGTTCATGCCTTATTGGCTGCCTTCGGGGGAGATCCGTTTATCAACATCATTTGTAAACAAATGTTGGTGGTGAACAAAAGATGGTGGTGAACAAATATCAATTAGTGATAAAGAATGAACCAGAGTATAGTTGAGTATATAGTAGGTAGCAGTGACCTTCAGAGGAATTGAAGGCCTCTTATGTACTCTGTCTGTCACAAACTATAGTGTTTCACTGCATCTATGATCCCTGACACCTGGTGGAGAAAACAAAGCATAATCAGGTACTTCCAACCTTGCTATATTATATGCTCGAATTGGGATACTGGAATCTTGGATAGATGCTGGCCTTTGTTCGGGATGTAACTTAAAACGGTCATAGCGGGGATACGATATGACATTTGTCAGGAATCCAAGTACAACTCATTCAAATTTCAAATTTAGCAGGACTATGAATATTACACTCAAAATGTATGGGTATGACATGCAACTTCATTCAATAGGTGGTCTGTGTGTCGAGCGGCAACAGCAATTGCTTTCTTTTAAGCTTCCTTGTGTTAAGCTTGATTGCCTCCACAGGATCCACCCCCCGGTCAAGGATTGTTACTGTAGAAAGCAGCCTACCAGCCTCTCAGTTCTCGATCATCATTGAGCAGGTGTACAGCTAGCTAGGAAACTTCCCTATTCATTGAATTAGGCTGATGTTGGACCTCATTATCCACTGCTCAAGGTTTGAGTGTAGGTATAAATAGTATAATACCGCAATGATGTAGTATATGATAAGACCAATTGTAAGGTGACTTTGTTTTACCCCTCCCCTATATTTGGTGGGGTGTGATGTGGCTGTGAAAGTGATATGCTAACCTGAGTTAGCTTGCTTTGAAACAAATATCCCTGAGGCTCAAATTCAATGACAAACCATACCCCCTAAAGCATCATCGAGATTCATCGGAACGCTGAGCATTTCACAAATATAGTCCACACTCGCCGGAAAAATGTTAAATACTGTATCTGCAGGATGAAATCATTCGATGAGAACCCACTAGAAGCTCACTATTGATAATATCACCCAATATCAATGAATGAAAGGCTATTACCCAATGGGATTCCACCACCTGCAGACTGGCATTGCCCTGAGCCATCATAGTTTGACTTTAGTAGGTGCACCAGAATGGCCATTGACAGGCTGTCAAGTACTAATCTACCCATAGTCAATGTACCTGGTGTGTGACCACCTGAGGATACTCCCAGCGAACAACCTACAGACCCCCAGAATCCTAATCTCACCTGTACCCCTGATCCAACCAAGACAAAGACTCATAGGGAGGTAATTGGACTGGAAAATGCAGAGTGGAAAGCGTATGGAAAAGCAACTGGATTATACAACAAGCATCACAACTACTGACAACATTGGAATCTATAGCATCCATTTCAATCCTCTCACAATTTTGAGCAGTCTCAATCATTTAGCCAGCAAACGAAAATGTGGATAGATCATCATCTTAGGCATGGACTAGACAATATCATAATCAAATCATTCTGTTCAGCAGATGCCCTGCCAAAGCTCCTCTCTGAACTCCATTTTGGGCTTGGTAATGATAGTTGGATTGAAGATGACTCACATATCTTCAGAAGATTCTATTAAAGGGATATTGTCAGATGTATCGAGTTCCTCTTACCTGATCTCCCTCTTCAGGCGCACCTCGGTTTTGAACTGGTACACTTGGCTGACTCCAAGGGGTACTGAATCTGCAGAGAGATGAACACGTGCGATTGGGGGCAGGATATACAGCACTAACTTCTTCCCAGAGTGACAATTGTACTGGTCATCTCTATATTCGACCTGCCTGACTTGACAAATTCTTCTGATGATCAGCATGCATGGCTGCTGAATTTCACAATTGGTATTATTTGCAATCATATATGCTGCAAACCTAAAAAGCATGCCTGGGTTCTGGTTAGGCTGATTCCATGTCCCCCAAATGGTGCCAAAAACATGGACAAAGCATGGCATAACGCAGTTAGAAATGTGCCGTCTGAAATTAGGCATCTTCACATCACTGGTCCCAGCTTCGAATGAGATTGTGATGATGGATTCCGGCCACATTGTTACCCTCTGTTGGGTGCCTGGGTTGGGGATTATCCAGAACAGGTGACAGTTGCTCAAGTCTCGTAGGGCTTACTCCCGAAGAGTGAAATTCTCACCAGTGCGCCGATGGGGCATTGAACCTGTTGTTTACTCAATAGGTCAAGATACCACCATGTTTACTTGGAGCTGCTGAAGGACATAAATATTCAACCTCTGCACAGTCTAGGTGTCCACCCTGTCCGCAACCAGTTCTGGCAATACCCTCTCAGCAATGTCTACCAGCTTCACCAGCCTGATGAATTGCATCAGCTGCTCCGGGGTTTTGTTAAGGACATATTGCACTGGCTGCTCAGATACCTCAAAGCTATATATGTCAAAAATCAATTTGACAACCAATTCACATTGGTACCACAATATTCAGGCCTCCAGCTCTTCTCTAAATCATTCAATTCTTTGAAATGTGGCACCTGGCAAGGTAAAGAGGTGCATTGAATGATCAAAACACTACCTATGAATTGTGCTCTAATAATCCACTACTCCAAGAATGACAGGAAAACTGCGGTGGAAACAGCTTCTGCTGACATGGTATTGGGAGCAATATGACCATTATGTGAATTCTCTCTACTTGTTAGCCAACAAAATCACTCTGACCTATCCCTCAATGCACTAGACAATGCACTCAACTGATTTTATAAGAAGCAGGGTATTTTTTGACAACAGAAAATGTCGAAGTCTGCAAAGGCCAAAGTCGATGAACAGTTGGAAAGACAATCCCTTCAGTTATGCGTACAAAAGATTGATATAATTTGTACTGCAATGGAGATCCTTGTATATGGGGCTGAAAAGGTTTCAACAACAAAACACAGGTAATTTCAGGTGCACCTGAATAAAGCCCAACAAGCAGCAACCAAATGGTCAGATGCCGATCGCCAGAAGGCAATCAAGTGATTGAAGCACTAAATCCATCAGATGACACCTGTTAAACCCAAGCTTTCTGATAAATGATTGCAACATCATGAGTGACAACTATTGCACGATGTCAGGACTAAGGCAACCCGTACCAGAAGCATATTTGCCAAAAAACTTGTGTAGCAGGAAACTACCACAGGAGATGAGGTTTACCGGGCAGCAAACATGATGCCACACATGCAAGTGCGATTTGCAATCTGCTTATCTGATGCTGAGACTGAAACCACCACCTCGAGCTTGGCCAAAGCGCAGAGTGTTACTGACCAGCTGGAGAGAGAGATTTATGACATAACCTTGAAATAGCAGAAGCTGTTCAAGAAGGAATTATCTGTTCGCATAATCCATTTTCAACCATGGTGGAAGACAATCGGTATTGAGGAGCTCCAGAAAACCATTGAACAACACACAATACATTTTGGATATCCAATCATGCATCTTGTGAGCAATGTATCGACATCAATTCAGTGAATGGGTTCTGGTGACAATTTTACTATTTATATTTCTGAACAGCTACATATCGCCAAAGTAAAAGAGGCATATCGATCTTCCACTAAAGTCAATCATATTGGACAGATGCTTAAGCATAATGACCGGTGTACCGGTCCTGACTATGTGGAGGACACACTGTCCAACCTTGCCCTTCACGGCTGGTACGATATTTACTCAGTAAAAGTTTTCAACCTACTGTCCGCCACTGATAAATGGCGAAGTACACGCAAAGCCCAGTTTCCGCCCCAGGTCACTGCAGCTACATCATTAGCAAGAAACGTATGTCCACACAGTGTGAAGAAGTATCAAACTAACCTCACTTAGAGATGCATCAGAAGATTATCAAATTCCCACCTTTGGACAGCTATTCCTCATGCAAATTGAAGAGGACTGGGGACCTGAAGTTAGTGGATTAGTGCTCAGATATGATCAGCATGTACTCATAAACAGTATATTTCTTAAACACCAGAATGGGCTGTTGTATTACCATCAACCATTTCACAACCTTACTTCTATTGAGCATCTGGAACTTGATTGCAAGGTTGAATATACAAATGCCAACCAAGGGATCATACCTGAAGCTCATAACATCTGGGTCCAGTATACACAAAGTGAAGAGAATGACGTTCAGAACATCTTCCAAGGATGAATGACTTCTTTTCCAGTGTTATACTTCAGCTGGACTCCACCGAATCAGATTCTCCAAATACCAAAGTACCTGCCTGCTGGAAAAACGATATCAACCTATTCTAGGAGGTGCAAGAAGTCTCCACACTAGGTATTACATCCTCAACCTCAAGGCTATGCTGTAGTGATTCCAACGAAGTACCAAGATCTGCATGGTTAGGCAAATCGTATTGATGGGTTTATCCAGGTTGTCAAACAGACTTATAAGATACATATTGTACCTGTTGGAGCAATAGTTGGAGTGGCACATTTGGTGCCGGAGAATGCTGCATTGGGTGGCATCAATAGCCTATGGCTTGTGAATAATCATGTAAATTGAGATACCTACCGGACTGTATATGAATTATGATTGCTTGATTCAGGTGTGTAGCATTGAGATAGTTTATCGAATTGTACTACTTAATATTGACAATATATATTATCACTCTCAGAGTCTGGCTCCAGGTGCACCAGAATCATCTTGGAAACAAGTGTCATTGTCCCAATAGCTCCAAAACTTTACCAACTTAAAGGCATGATTTTGTAGCATTCTAAAAACAATATCATACACTGTAGAATATTCTTGTATTCGATTCTTTTGTGGTTTCTTCTACAATTTCTTTAGTTTCTTTAGATTCTTGTTGAGAAGCACTTGCAAGTACTATCGGTGTACCTGAGAGCACATGGTTTCATATTCAGCTCATCCGGGAGTATCTGGGACCATCTGGGAAGATCGGTGGGACTATTCAAGCTAGCCAAGTGGTCGAGTTAGGACTTCCGAACCATTTTACATTTTGCTGATGTAGAAGTATAAAGTCAGGCAGATTGGATGTAAGCTACCAGGTACATTTAGAAGTGTAATTCAGAGTAGATTTGGATTTGATCTTCACAGAGTACTCAGGATCGGTACCGAGTTTGTACTAGGGCATATTTCTCTGTACATACTTACAAGCATGCAATGAAGTTTGTTTGATGGTATATAAAGCCAAGTATACCGAATACAGTATTATACATAGTATTAACTTTTTATAATTGTATATGTATTATAGTGATCTAGTTCTTGTACATATGTAGTGAACTTTATAGTGCTATCTATCAAATATACTATATATTACAGTGTTAGAAATAGCTTTCTTTGAGCTGTATATTGTGTGTAGTCATTCTTTCAGGTATACTAGATCAATAAAATTCTGCATTGAAAAATAAGCAACATGTTTTAATCAATAACATAATTGGCCTGATATATCATGCAATTGTACCTTCCTATTGTTGTAGGTAAATACCAACTTGTTTGTATTGGATTAGATATTACTAAATATATATATAAGTTGAGGTCTTATATATAAAATATTATATTAGCTTGCAATCAGTCAAAATATATGTAAATATACCATAAAATTCCATTATTCATTGTACTAAACCCATAATATGCTGTAGAATTGAAGTAATCTCAATAACACATAGAATTACTGTGCACGAAGTCATCACGGATCTCAGTTACAGTACCTTGAAAAGTTTTCTGAATACTGACTTTTTAAGTTTCAGCTATATACAGCAGAATTATTAAAATACAAAAATATCACAGTATACTGCTAGTGTGAGCAATGGTTCCAGACCGTCACCAAATTGGCGGTCTGGGTTGTCAGTAAACCCGAACTGTCAACTCTGGTAGGGGTTGTTGGTAAACTCCCACCACATCTGAATTGGGCGGGTTGTCAGCAGGTCGCCCAGTGGGTCCATCCATAGATTCAATTAAGGCTCTTGCTTTCGGAATATGTGAATAGTATCTTGTCAAAATCTCATTGTCAACAGCCAAGGATATGATTTTGCATGCTTTGCAGCTTGCAATATCGATTGATTTGGAATCGGTATTTTACTTTTGATACATTGCATTTTTGCCTATCACAGCGGTCAATAATTTCGTTATGAACGCAGACTTCAGTGCAATGCCTTGATTACCAAATATGCAACAACTGAAACTGTTGACGCTCCGTTGACGCTCATTTTCGGGATGCGGCAGGGAGCATGTCGCGGTAGTTTTTCCCAGTAAAGTCTGTCAATATCTGACAAATGGATGTCTACAACCAATCGGAACATACGTTACCCAGGATGCGAAGCTATAGATTGTTGATGCTCCGTTGACACTCATTTTCAGGATGTGGTAGGGAGTATGACGCTGTAGTTTTTCCCAGTAAAGGCTAGCAATATCTAACAAATGGATATCTACAACAAATTGGAACATAAATTACCCAAGATGAGAAGCTCAAAATTGTTAACGCTCCATTGACGCTCATTCTCACGATGTGGCGGGGAGCATGTCGCTTTAGTTTTTCCCAGTAAAGGCTGTCAATATCTGACAAATGGATGTCTACAACCAATCAGAACAGAAAATACCCAAGATGCGACGCTAAACATTGTTGACGCTCCATTGACTCTCATTCTGAGGATGCGGCAGGGCGCCTGACGCTGCCTCTTTTGCCTATAACAGCTGGCAACATATCGGTTATGCATCACCCCGACCAAATTGTTGTTTACTTTCCGTACTTACAAAACCACAAATTGTTGACGCTCGGTTGCCGCTCATTTTATTGTACTGTCCATTCAACATCTGCTGCCATCGAGAATTGTTTTCATGATGATTTGAACATGTTCGTGGTCTTTCTGCCAGATTGAGACTTGGCCTTGTGACAAAGCCGAACGCAGTAACATTCTTGCCCTGTTCGCTCTCACACGACTAAAATTTATGAATCTTGCCAAAAGCTTCATTGCGCCTACTATACATCTGTTTATCAACCGATATTGACAAGCTACTGCTCACCATTTGCCCAAAATATATCACTAACTAAAACTCTAGTTCAAGATACATAAAGAAGCTGGTGAAACATGGACTCATTCTGTCCTACTTTTTTTCACTCCCTTATTCCTCCTTGTTTCGATTGCATTGACCGTTGTTGAACCCTTCTCTGTCTGTCACATTGAAGTCCGTGTAGGCAAAATCAATCCGGGAACATTTGGCGTGGCACTCACATCCCACTGTTCTGGGCAGTCCGGATCCTTGATGCTATTGACTTGCTCTATATCAGATTCAACATCCACCCAGCAATTCTCTTCACTGTCATTTGGATTATCTAAATCTCCATTCCAGTTAAGCCAATCTTCAGTGACCCAAATGCTTTGAGGTGTGCTATCGTGATCACTTTCGACTGGATGACGGTTGATTCTTCGGATTTGGCGGACGTTCAATATTTGAGTTTGTCCTCCAGGGAGGTCCTTCGCAGATATAGGTTGTGGGAATGGAGATCTTTCTGACAATTTAATTGCAGCCGCACCATCTTGTCAAAAGAGTGATCAGGATACATTGACGATCTCTTCCGTGTCCGAACAGTATCCCACGGCTGTCATCTGCTTGTTTTGAGCGAGAGATTCCTTTTAGGTAGCTCGTAGGTTTTGGCTGCCCTGCCACATCTCCAAAAAGTTGTGAAGCTTGGCCTTTCTGTGCAATTGCTTTTCCTCCGCCTCTTTCTTCATTTCCGTGTCGTTTTCTGTATTCATTGTATGCAATGCTGATTCAGCGCCTGCCACAATCCGGTTATTGGCTCAAGTAAACTGCCTTGCAACGACTTTTTGGCGAAGAGTCTGATGTGTGGTTGTTGACTGCCTCCAGCCGATAATATCTTGGCCTAGGGAAAAATTGGCCTCCACTCCGGCACCATGTGGTATGATAGAGATTATGTTGCACCCCACATTAGAGAGATCAGCGTACTTGGAGTGCGTTTCCTCCTGTTGACGCCACCAGTCAGTTATGTCTGGTAACCAACATGTTCAGCTAATCTCCATTGGGTTGGAGTGGTAATCATTGAGATTTGGATTAATTTGCCCCCACTTCTTTGGTGCTTCAGGTGGCAAATTCAGAATGAGCCTGGCGGCAGTCAATAAGTGTGCTGCGCGATTGCTTCGTCCTGGTGTAGTCTCAGCCACATTGTTAGGTGTTGAGTATTCTTCATCATTGCTGGACAAATCATATGGATCAAAGGATGATTGAGAGGAACCTAGAACTGTTTCGGAGGGAATAAGATAGCTCCTCAGTAAGCTTTCGTGTTTAGTGACCGGCACACGTTGATGTTTGGCACCGTATTCATTCTCCACGTACGTCAGCAAGGCCTCTTCGGATTGGGTAGTATAGGATCTCTCGTCCTCAGAATTGATATCCATTCCTTTGTCCCACTTTCAAATCGATCGCGACATCTGGAAAGGATCGAGGATATGTGCAGAAATGAGCAGCATGCCGGTCGATGGAGTCACTTCCACGTAATAATTGGACAGCTTCTGTCAAGCTAACTTCACGGCCAAGAACAAGTCTTCCTTCCATGGAGTCATTTCCCTAACCAAAGCTTGCATCATGCCATCCATGTGATTGAACATATCATTGTACACTGTGATAATGTGATGCAATGTGACTGTATGCCTCTTCGACATCCACAGGGTCCAATATCGGAATGGCCTCAACACTTCCATGACATACTTCACAATGGTCCATTCATCTTGAGTTGTGAACAGTGGCCGGTAATCACTGTATTTGGTGTTTTTAAGCCACTTGGGTGTGAATTCACGTAATCAGAAGGCGCACTCGAGCAACTCCACGGTCGAGTTCCAAAGGGTCTTCACATGCATAATCGGAAGTACCACGATGCGAACTTGGGCTATTTAACAATCAATGAACTCATTTCGACGACCAGGTGTTAGTGTAATCAATAAAGCAAGCATTCGCTGCTATTTGAATGTTAGTTTCAGCACTTTCAAAATATCTTGAAATACGTACTTTCTCAATTATCTTTGCTAAACCTGGTTTCATGGCTGACACCTTATTCATTCTTGCATCGCCCTCTTTTGGAATCCTTTGACTTTTCCCAATGTCTACGCTTTCATTCTGTCCAAATTGCTGATGGTGCTCATGGGCTTTCCAAGACTTCGTGCAGCCTTTGACACCGAGTCTGCTCATGAATATACCTATAGCCAGCTGTATGACATGCGCCATACAAGGTATGTGGTTCCTCAATGCAGGCCATTCGATTCCAGAGGCCTCAAGTGTTGATTGCAGCTGGCGTGTCATCGAGTAATTGGAGGATGCATTATCCGTCGTAATTCCAAGCAAACGGCCGTCAGTGATCTCAAAATGATCAAGAACCTCCTTCAATTGTACGGCTAGCCTTGCTTCAGTATCTTGGCCCTTGACCTATAATCCTTAATCAGGTTTCAAAAAGTGGAAAGAACAGGTAATCAACCTCATCGAACACGAGTTGAACTTCACCCAATGTCCAATTTCGATCCATATAGTCGGCAATGACCGAAGATATGGCTAGTTTGTTCGTTGATGTCCATCTGTCCAAAGTTAAACTAACATGATTTCATGATGACAATTGCTTCTTAATTGCATCCACGGTCAGTGCGTATTCCCTCCGGCAAACGTTACTGAGTGTCGTAGCGGATGGTAGAACTAATTCATCGCACAATGTCTTATATGACCGTCATAGCTTTAGATGCAGTATCGCGTTCTATGGCATATCAGCCGAAATAAATCCTAACATGAGGTAACAATTCCATGGGTCTTGGTGAAATTCGGATGTTTTAACGTCCTTCGCTGGAAGTTTGGAACATTTTGTCTGTCATTTCTGTCAATTTGGATCAACATGGATGTCAAATCTGATCTTCCTCTGCGAACTGACTATTGTGATTCGTCGACTTCCTTGTCACCTCAAGATGGCCAAAGCTGTTTCATTGACCGTCAAACCAGTCGATTCGGTGACCTCAGACTCTGTTAATTCACATAACTTTGCGATTTGAGATTTGCCAGCAAGTGTTTCCCCATTGGGCTAGTCCCATGATCTGATGAATGGCGAAGAACTTGATGACAAAGGTTACATATGCTGCCAGGGCTGCCGGTCTCCTCAATTCCGCAGTGTAAATCGATTCGCCACGGAGGCGCTTGTCTACAATTGATCCAAACAATAGGCTGCTTCAAGTCTACATTCTTTGATGCCCACCAAGCATTGAAGATGATTTGTAAAGTAATGTTGCTCAAATCACAAATAAAGACACGTGAGTTTTTCGAAGAGATCATAACCTCGAGCAATGAGGTGTTCAAAGAATGTGAATCCCACATGGCGTTACGAAGTAGACAGCTGAGTAATCCGGCTCGAAATCCTGCCGAAAGTAATGACACAGCACAGCACACTGTGGGTTCTCAAATATTAACTCTACTGCTTCAAGCAAAAAATCAGATCTGTAAGATATTGCATGCATATTTGTGAAGTTGTATACAAGGTTAGATTGCAAAGACTGACCGTGTAAAACTCAATTTAGGAACAGCACAATGGAGTTCATTGCTGTGTAGCGTTCTGAGCCTCCACAAAAACTGTTGACGCTCTGCAGGTGCTCAACTGTGGGAGGTGGTCGTAATATCATCACTAGCATATTTGCCAATAAAGGTTGCGGATGGGTTCATTGTGGGTTACCTACGTTCCATTGCCGTTGGATTATGCAAGATGCATATTCAATAATTGTTGACGCTCCGTTGACACTCCTCTTTGGACATGGTCACAATCTTCTCATAAGCGATTTTGCCTAGAAAGGCGGCTGATAGTTCGATTATGGATCAAAGTAGTCTCATAGCCCCTTGATATTGCAAGATGTAAGGCCTAAAATTGTTGAGGCTCCGTTGACGCTGATTTCTAGGGCATAGGGATGAGGTCGTCGAAAGCATTTTTGCCTGGAAAGGCTGCCAATAGTTCGATTATGGATCAAAGTATTCTCATAACCCCTTCATATTCCCGGATGCAAGGACTGACATTGTTGAAGCTCCATTGACGCTCATTTTTAGGGCATAGTGACGAAGTGGTCGAAATCATTTTTGCATAGAAAGTCGGCCAATAGTTCGATTATGGCGTAATGTTGCCCAACAGCCGTGGCATTTTCCGAGATGCAAGGCCTGAAGTTGTTGACGCTCTGTTGATGCTCATGTTTAGGACATAGTAGTGATGTTGTCGCAACCATTTTTGAATAGAAAGGCGGGCTATAGTTCAATTATGAATGAACGGTGCAGCGCAACCATCTGGATTTTCCATGATGCAATGCCAACAATCGTTGACGCTCCATTGACGCTCTCTTTTGAGCTCACCTTAGAGACATACCAACAGACATTGGGTGCTCAACAATTGTACATAAAATCCATACAGTCTTTTTTGGCAGCCAGTATACCGTTTCTATGTATTATCATTCGAATCCAAAATCTTCGAGACATCTCAGTTTCTGAGCCACCACTATACACGTCATGTGTATGATGAATGACATAGGTCCATCCCATTTCGGCGCTTTGGGCCGGCAATTTACCGCATAAAGATCCATGCACTAGTTTTAGATATTTCAGGCGTGACATCCTCACCATCCCTGATCCAGCTCATTCTCCTTGATTTCCATGATGTACCATAAGCAATTTTCGATTTTTCGATCATGTGCAGTAGCTCTGAGCGGAGAGTTATGTAGTTGGCTGCATGCATTAATGCTGACTGACAGCTGTCATTCATCCGGGTTCCAGATGTGCATTGACTGCTCCTTCTATGGGTTGTATGACATCACTGACTTAAACTTTGGTAGAAAATTTTGTCGCAAATTGAGGTTTTGTTTTATCATTTAACCGTAACAGGCAACACCATATAAAGTTCATGGTTCTTCGCTCTACTTGATTTGGTGTCTAGAACATTTGCATGGCCCGTACGACCCTTGCACTCACACTGAGGAATAATCTTGTCTCACAATTTGGTCACTGAAATCCAGAAACAGCTGACACATAACAAAGTAGGTACAAATTGCTTTTATTGCAGATACGTCGTCAAAAATACCTATTTGGCAATCAATTCCTCCACTGACACAGGAGCCATCACCATGTCTTTGTCCGATTCCAATTTCTATAGGGTAATTAGCTAGCGACGCTATATCCTGGGGAAACAGCTCACAGGTTGAACTGGTGTCGCAATCTCCCTGTGTGACGAATCGGGCACCACGTTGGGCATAGGAGATACCATGTGATTGTCTGCCTAAGGATTCTCCGTACACAGCCTCATATGACTACTTCCCTGTCAAGACGTCTCTTGCGGCATTTGGGATTGTCTGTGGAAGATATCCAGAACCTGCATAAGCTCTCCAAATGTTGTTGGTGATGGTGTGGCTGCTGTTGTGTCTGTTTGGGGCTTCACAACCGCCAGAACCTTCAGTGCAGTTGTCCCATACTTCATATCTCTCTCACCGAAGAAGTCGGCTGAGTCCCCCTATCCCGCTTGCATCAGTTCGTCAAGCCTCATCTGCTTCTGCCGAAAGCTCTCCATGCAGTGCTGTATCTTTTTGGAGATTCTGCCCATCACCCAGCCCGGTTCATCATCTTCGCTCGGCTTGCCAAGCTCCGTATCTTCCTCATCATCATCCTCATCTTCCCCATTCTCCTCATCTTCGGAACTTGCAAGATCGCTCAAACTGCCTCTGATAGCATTCAACATCTCCTCAAATGTTGTTTCAGGCTTTGTGGTTGTCGATCGTGCCTTTTCAACATTCCTCAAATGTTCCTGCTCTTGCATAATCACTGTCTCTGTGTCTTGAACTCGCTTTCTGACCACTGCGGTCTCTCTATCCACATAATCCTCCTTCCATTTCTCTGTTTCGTTGTTGATTACAAAGTGAGTTCCCTGTCTTTTCTCAGCCGAAAGCTTCGTTTTAGATCGTAAGCTGCGCAATTCTCCCAACGCACAGAACCTTTCTGCCTCCAGGCCACTCTTGCTTTTATTCGCTTGATGACGTCGTCCTGTGAATTTCTTTGTTGATTTACCTTATTTGCCCACCGGAAGTGGCTAAAGGTTCTTTTTTTGAGCATTGACCATTGTATCTTCTGTTGACCTTGTTGTTGGGCAAGATGTTGGATGTTGCAAGATATGGACCACATGGAGGCAAGGAGCATCTTTTATGTCAAGGTTGGTAGGTTTCATCATTTAGAAAAAAGCAAAATCAGCGTTTTGACTGTCACTTCATTGGGAATAGTCGTGCTAACCGATTATTCAGACTTGATGGTGAGCCTCTGATTCATGTAGGATCCCGGCAATGTCATGAGACAAACATAACCAGACGTCCTTCCTGTCGAAGAATGTCCTTTTTATATCTATCAACAATAATATATCAGCAGTAATTCATCACGATATATCCCTGCAAACAAACCAACAATATCGGACAGACTTACTGCAAATCACGGGACCGTTGGAATCCCCTGCAGCTATACGCAGTACAGATATACGCAGCCGGATTCAGCTCGAATTGAATGTGCAAGTTAGCTGTCACTCATTTCATTGTGACTTGTAGCTAACTATATCATCTTCAGGACTTCTCGCTTCTTTTCGTGATCATCTTCCTCACCATTCCACAACAGCAAGTCATGGCTCCAGAAATACTTCAACCAGGTGCAGTTGAAGCGTAATCGAGCCGAACAACAGGCACTTCAAAGAATTCACCACCCGGTGAGACACAGCAGCAATGCAGACAGCAGTAAGTTCACCGCGATGCTGCAATTGTAGCCACCAAAAATATGACCCAGGACGCACACTTGGAAATGGTACCGAAAACCAGATGCAGCAATATTGGGAACAAGCATGCGATCAGATGTGAGTTCATCCATATCGATATAGATGACGGTCAACTAACAGTTTAACGCACAGCGGGGGTACATACAGAGCTACATGACCAATTCATCACTGCCCGCAACGGGAAACCTCCATGGTCGAACAAGGAATTTGTCCACACAGTCCGTGAAATTGAACATCACAATGTTGTCAGCCCTGGGATGTTCGCAGACAAATTTGATAACAAATGTCCCCCGGAATGGACCATACAGGCTTTAATGACCGTAGAGGAGGCTACGGAGACATCTATGGTTTAGGTAACAGCCAATTCTCACTCTAGAAGCAGCAACATATTTCTTGTAGGTTTTCAACATGTCAGCTACTATGGCAAGACAAGAAGGTCGGGTACAGCTTGAACAGTCCGACATGCATCTTGCCTTGAATATGGCCACAATGGCTGAAGAACGGTTTTTGCGCGCCACAATTGAGGAAACGCAACAACTAATCAAGAAACCAAGGGCCGAAGTTCGAGTAGAGATGAAGTGGGGTGTTGTGTTTCCTGGGCATATCAAGGTGAAGGCTGCAATAGCCAGACACCTGGCAATGGATCAGGAAAATCAAACAGACAGCTGTCTTTCTTGCCCCAATGGCACAGCAAAGAATCCCCAAACTTGCTGGAGGCGCAAAGGCACAGGTGCACCTCCACCACAACCGGCGCCACTGAGGCCGGCATGCCACCTGCGCCACCTGATGACAGTGAGAGAACTCAAAGCTCCAAAACAGAAGGCGTGCCACCCGGATATGTGTATATACATACTCCGCTTCCCAGCACTCGATTGTTCAATCATGATCCATCTGCCAAGGATTGCATGCGCGATAAAGATTTGATTCCAGATTTGCTGACTGATGAAGGTCAATCCACAGGTTAGTACACTATCAGCTGCGTGGTAATGCAGCTGATAGCCATTTTGTAGATGACAGCAGTCGTTTGGGTGAACATGACAGCGATGACGAGAGTTGACTGCAGGGAACGGGATTTTTGAGTATTATCATTTTCTACAATTAGCGGACACTTTAAAGTATATTTTAAAGGGTATATTTATATGCATCATTAAAGAACAATGTAGTTAGACAAGAGAATGTACATGAACAGCACAGAACGGCCGCCGCAAGACTATTATTGCTATAGTATGCCAATGTGAATGGTTCCATATTGCGGTTACGCCCGTGGCAAAATGAGCGTCAACAGAGTGTCAACGATTTCAGGGCCTGTATGTCGGGTAATGAAAACGCGATTTGGTAGTGAATACACATAATGGAAGTGTTGCCACCCTCTATACGCAAAAGAGAAAGCAACACGCTCCCTGCCCCATCTTGACAATGAGCGTCAACAGAGCGTCAACGATTTTAGGTCTTTTTAGTCTGGTAATTATGAAGTGATTTTGTAGTGGTTATACATAACAACCGCATTGACAACCTTTAGACGCAAAAAAGAAAGTGAGACACTCCCTGCCCCATCTTGAAAATGAGCATCAACAGAGCGTCAACGATTGTTGGTCTTGTTAGTCTGGTACTTATGAAGCAATTTCATAGTGGGTATACATAACAACAGTATTGACAACCTCTATACGCAAACACGAAAGCAAGACGCTCTGTGTCCCATCTTGAAAATGAGCGTCAACGGAACGTCAATGATTTTTGCTCCCATACGTTGGGTAACAAACATGCGATCCGGTAGTGATTATACATAATGGATGTGTTGCCATCCTTTATAGGCAAAAAAAAAAACGCACCACGCTCCCTGCCCCATCTAGAAAATGAGCATCAACAGAGCGTCAATGATTTTAAGTCTTGTTAGTCTGGTAATTATGAAGTAATTTTGTAGTGGTTATACACAACAACAGTATTGACAACCTTTAGATGCAAAAGAGAAACCGAAACGCTCCCTGCCCCATCGTGAAAATGAGCGTCAAAGGAGCATCCACCATTTTTGGTCATGTAAGTCGGGTAATAAAAACGCGATTTGGCAGGGAGTTCACATAATGGAAGTGTTGCCACCCTTTATAGGCAACCAAAAAAGCAACGCACTCCCTGCCCCATCTTGAAAATGACCATCAACAGAGCGTCACTGATTTTAGGTCTTGCTGGTCTGGTAATTAAGATGTAATTTTGTAGTGGTTATACATAATGTTCTAGTCCATTCACGGAGGCGGTTCCTCCGCGGAGAGACCGGTCCATTCGCGGAGTCCCACCCTCCGTGAATGGACTGGTTCATTCGCGGAGTGTATATACAAAAGTGCT
>Ga0307515_10002290_pt1 | contig 41899 bp, 31 predicted proteins | sample 17_EM_MG_FD_194513 | JGI IMG/M metagenome (GOLD analysis project Ga0307515, IMG submission 194513) | Populus trichocarpa ectomycorrhiza microbial communities from riparian zone in the Pacific Northwest, United States - 17_EM | ecosystem: Host-associated > Plants > Roots > Unclassified | place... | reverse complement strand
GAGCTCGAGAAGCGCGGCCTGATCAGCCGTGTTCCAGGTCAGCCCCGCACGATCAAGGTGACCTTGCCTGACGACGAATTGCCGCGGCTCCAACCGATCAAAACCTCTGCGGCGCGGTACTAGGCGGTCGGCGTCGCGCCGACCACCACCCGGTTGCGGCCGGCGCGCTTGGCCTCGTAGAGCGCGGCGTCGGCGCGCGCCACCAGATCCTCGAGCGACTCGCCGGAGGTCCCCTCGATGACGCCGGCCGAGAACGTGACCCGGACCGTGGTGTGGGCGACCGGGAACTCGAGGCCGCGGACCGCGGCCAGCGCGCTCTCGATCGCATGGCGCGCGCGCTCGAGGCGGGTGTTGGGCAGCAGCACGAGCAGCTCCTCGCCGCCCCAGCGCGCCACGATGTCGCCGCGCCGGAGCGCCTCGACGATCGCGCTCGCGCCGCGGCGCAACACCGTGTCGCCGAACGGGTGACCGAAGCTGTCATTGATCGCCTTGAACCGATCGAAGTCGAGCAGCGCGAGCGCGATCGAGTACCTGCCGCGCTCGGCCTGCAACCGCTCGCGGCCGAACGCCTCGGCGAGCGCCATGCGGTTGGGCAAGCCGGTGAGCACGTCGCGGGTCGTGATCCGCCGCAGCTCGCGGACGTCCTGCAGCGCCATGATCGCGAACGCGGTCTCGCCGGCGAGCGTGACCGGCGCGCCGCTGACGTGCAGCGGGATCGGGTTGCCGTGACGGCGGACCTCGATATCGCTGATCTCGCAGCGCTCGCCGGCGAGCGCGCGGGTCACCGGCAGACGCTCCACCGGGTACGGCCGATCGGTGCCGATCTCGAATGCCTGGTAGACCTCGCTGAACCGATCGACGTGATCGGGGACCGCGCGCATGCCGAGCAGCGAGCGGGCCTGCGCGTTCGCGTAATACGGCTTGCCGGCGCCGGTCACGACGAACACACCGACCGGGACTTGCTCGAGCAGCTGGAACAGCTCCCACTCGTGCTCGTGCCGCGCTTGTCGACGATCCAGCCGGACCGAGTCATCCGATTCGTCAGAAGGCATGAAAAGCTAGCCTAGCGCTGTCTCGACGCCATCGCCATTGGCGCAAGTGTGGGGTCCGGCGATGCGAAGCACACACGTCCTGCGCAGGTCTCGCAGGTTGGCCACCGTCGTGGTCGTGAATGATTCGGCCGCGCTGCAGCCTCACAGCATGGATGTAGTCAGCTCGCGGAGTCGTGCGATGTGCGCCCGGCCTCCCGACCGGGCGCCCGGCCTCCCGACCGGGCGCCCGGCGCTGTGATCCGGTCTACAGCAAACGGCACGGCACAACCTCGCCGCGATCGGCGTCGGTCCACGCGCGGCGCTGCAGGCGCGGCGTCGAGCGCGAGCGCCGGCGCGCGGTCGCGGAGCGGCCGTCGCGGTGCGAGTGCGATCTCGAGATCCTGCTACCGTGCCCGCATGATCCTGCGTCGCAACAGCAGCCTGGTTGGTTTGCTCTCGGGTCTCCTGGCATGCGCGCAAGCGCCACCGCCACCGCCCACGACCGCGGTGGCGCCTTCTGCTGCGGGGCCGAGCGCCTCCACTGCGCCCGCGGCCGATCCGCGGTTCGATGCCGAGCTCAGCGCGTATGCCTATCCATACCCGGTGCGCTTCCTCGAGCTCGCGTCGCAGCAGCAGACGGTGAAGATGGCCTACATGGACGTGGCGGCGGCGCAGCCCAACGGTCACACGGTGATGCTGCTGCACGGCAAGAACTTCCCGGCGTCATACTGGGAGCCGACGATCCGGTTCCTGTCCGCGCGCGGCTATCGCGTGATCGCACCCGATCAGATCGGCTTCGGCAAATCAAGCAAGCCGGCTCACTATCAGTTCAGCTTCCAGCAACTCGCGGGCAATACTCGCGCCGTGCTTGACGCCGCCGGCGTGGAGCGGGTCAGCGTCGTGGGCCACTCGATGGGTGGCATGCTGGCCACCCGGTTCGCGCTGATGTATCCCGACCGGGTCGACAAGCTGGTGCTGGTCAATCCGATCGGGCTCGAGGACTGGAAGACCGTGGTGCCGTATCGCTCGATCGATCAATGGTACGAGCAGGAGAAGAAAGCCACTCCCGACTCGGTGCGCGAATATCAGCGCAACAGCTACTACGGTGGAACGTGGAAGCCGGAATACGAGCGGCTGATCGAGACCACCGTGGGTGCCATCCAGCATCCCGACTACTCCCGGGTCGCTTGGGCGTCAGCGCTCACCTACGATATGATCTACTCCCAGCCGGTGGTCTACGAGTTCCCGCGGCTGAAGGTGCCCACACTGCTGGTGATCGGCCAGCGCGATCGCACCGCGCTGGGACGCGCATGGGTCTCCAAGGACATCGCCGCGACGCTCGGTGACTATCCGGCGCTGGGCAAGAAGGCGGCGGCGGCGATCCCCGGCGCGACGCTGGTGGAGATTTCAGGCGTCGGACACCTGCCGCAGGTCGAGGCATTCGAGGCGTACTCGCAGGCGCTCGCGCGGTTCCTGCCCTGAGCAAGGATCGCCGCGGCCGTGCGCCGTGCCGCAGTCGGCTGCGCGCCGAGATCGGCCCATCCGGAGTCTGACTCGTAGATACTGCTTACGAAGCATACTTTCTGTTCGCGCGCATATTGCCAGTGCGAACGACTCGAACTACGCTCTGGCCGACTCTGAGGGCCAGCATAGCTATCTGTGCGGCATTTCGCGGCTAGGGGCAGAGAGCGTATCTCGGCGTCTCGCTGTCGGAGTCTTTCTCGCAACCTCACAGCAGGACAGGGGATATACCGTGATCAAGAACAACAAGCTCGTTCTCTCCATTGGCGCTGCCCTCGCGGTCGTCGTCGGCGCAGGTGCCTGGCTCAGCTACTCGACGACCGCGGTCGCCGGGACCGTCAAGGGCGGCACCGTCCCGGTCCTGCAACAGGTCGGTTACGCCGGCCAGCTCGATCCGAGCATCACCGGACAGCTCCCGGTGACGTTCCGGCTGTTCGCCGCCGGCGACAGGCTGGCCTACGAAGAGACCATCACCGCCGATATCCACAAGGGCCAGTTCCAGGTCTTCGTCGGAAACACGGTGGGCGATCTGCGCACCGTACTCAAGGACAGCCAGCAGATGAAGGTGTTCTTCCAGGGCAACCTGGTCGACACGGTCTCGGTGATCCACGCGAACCGGGCTGATGTGCTCGCCAACCCCAAGCAGTTCGCGGGCCAGCACGCCGTGATCGTCACCGAGGAGACCACCGGGCCGGGCGCGACGACGTCGGCGATCGCCGGGACGTGCTTCATCCTGAACTCCGGGTTCTTCACGGTGCCGTTCGTCAACACCACCGTGGGCACCACCACGCCGGGCTGCGGCAGCGCCGTCTCGGTGGCCGGCGGCTACTCGTTCCTGACCACGCCGAGCCAGGGCGTGATCGCGTTTGGTCTGTTCCCGGTCGTGGTCACCAACTGGCAGGTCAACTACCAGGTGGCTGGCACGCCGGCCACGCTGCAGACCACGAGCTTCTGCTGCATCTGAGCGGACGCACCGCGCGATCCCGGTGACTCTCGGGTCACCGGGGCGGCTATCGCTTCGCGACCGCGAGCGCGACCGCGTTCGAGCAGGCGTCGCCGAGGCAGATCGTCGCGGTCCACGTGCCCGTGGCGAGCGGGCTCTCGCCCGGGCCGTCATCGAGCGGCGACACCTCGACCCGCACGCTCTGGCCGGCGGCGAGCTTGCGGGTCTTCGGCGCGACCGGCTTGCCGGTGCCCGCCGAGCGCTCGACCGTGGTCCCTTCTTGGCCGCCCTGGACCAGCCGGGTGCGGAGCGCGAGCATCATCGACAGCCCGGTCGCCGGGACGTCGACGTCGGCCGTGCCGTCGTTGCGGATCGTGAGCACGAGCCCGGGCACGACGAGCCCGAACCGGTTGTCGACCGCCGGGCCGAGCGCCAGCTCGAGCTTGAGCGCCGGCTGCGCCTCGAGCGTCGCCAGCTCGTGAGCGAGCACATGCCGTCGAGCGGTGAGGCTACGCCGGCCGAGCAAGTCCTCCTCGGGGGCGGTCGCAAGGAGTGCGTCGACCGTCGCGAGGTCCGCCGCGAGCTCGTCTCTGTCAGTCCTGCGAGTCATCCGAGCGTCTCAACAGGTTAGCAGCTTCCTGGTCCGCGGGGAGAGATCCGAGGGGCAACTGGAGCATCCCTTTCCACTGTCGGCTCGACCTGCGATGAGAGAAGAGACCAAACCAGTATCGTGCCTGGTCGACATGATACAGCGGCGACGGTACCGACAGATCTACCCAGTACGCGTCGCACTTCAGCTCGTCCTTCACCCGGGCGTGATCGAAGATATCGGGGTGGGCATCGATCGCTGACGCAAAGGCTCCCGGGGCGGCCAGGCCCGGCGGCCGGAGAAAGAACGTGACGATATCGACGTCCCGCGGCGCGCGGACCGCGTCGTTCATCTCCGCGAAGCTGCCATCGATCCATTGCAGTCCACGTGCGATCCCCAGGCCGTGTATCCGGCGGCGAAATTCGAGGAGTCCCTCGAGAATCTGCGCGCGCTCAGGCGTGAGCGCAAAGGAGGCGACGAACTCCGGCACGGTGACCTTGAACGGCGACATCGTGGCGCTGTCAGTCGGATCACCGATGAACGGAGGCAAGATCCCGTCGAGTGTGAAAGCCGGAACAGCCATGCTGAGGTTCGAGAGGCTATCCGAGAAACGACATGTGGATATAGTTCCTTGAGGTCGATGTCTCGATCTTTGGTGAGAGCATTGATGCGCGTGACGTCGCGATGCTGCATGGGCTCGAGCGGCGGGTATGCGCCTGAACCTGCATCCGTCACCCGGCCTCGGGCTCGGGCAGCCACTTGGGGTTGCTGATCCGCAGGGCCTCGATCAACGACTGCCGCAGGTGGGCGAGCAGCGCCGGATCGTCGAGCGCGAAGTCGCCGGCGCGGATCCGGGCGGCGAGCTCGCGGCTGAGCTCGTCGCGCTCGCCGGGGTGGCCGAGCAGCGCGGCGAGCCGGGCGCGCTCGGCGTCGGCGTGGCCCGGCGCCAGGGCGAGCTCGCGGCGGACCTGGGCGAGGACGTTGACGGTGACGCGGCACTGGAAGCGGTGGTAGCCGTCCAGGGTGGGCAGGAGCTCGCGCTCGAGGTAGTCGATGGCGGCATCGAGCAGCGCGGGGGCGTCGGGCTTGATCGCCGGCATGTCACGGCTCCTTGGCGGTGATGAGGTCGAGGAAGTCGAGCAGCGGCTCCTCGATCCGGCGGCCGATCGCGACGGCCTCGACGCTGCGGCGCGCTCCGGGGGCGGCGCCGAGGTCGCCCAGACCCTTCTGCAGGCACATCAGCGCCCACTTGATGCAGCCGAACGCCTCCCAGAACCGGACGTGGGCCGGATCGACCGGGCCGCCGCCGGCGCGCTCGTAGGCGGCGAACAGCTCGTCGCGGTGGCCGAAGCCGCCGACGGGGAGCGAGCCGCCGAACCGCCAGGTCTTCACGCACAGCCAGCCGAGGTCGAGCATCGGATCGCCGAGGTGGGCGAGCTCCCAGTCGAGGACGCAGCGCACGCCGTCGTCGCCGACGATCAGGTTGCCGTTGCGGAAATCGCCGTGGACCACGCAGCGGCGCGGCGCCCGCGGCAGGTGCTCGGCGACCCAGCGCAGGCCGAGCTCGACGGCCGGCAGCGGGTGGTCACAGGCGTCGGCGATCGCGCGGTACATCGCGAGCTGGACGTGCGCCGGCTGGTCGGCGAGGAAGTCGAGGTCGGCCGGTTCGATGCGGTGGATCGACGCGAGGATCGATCCGCACCGCGCGGCGAGCCCGGCGCGCGCGGCGGCGAACCGGGCGTCGGTGTTGATCTTGCGGCCGAGGGTCTCGCCCGCGACGCGCTCCGTGATGATGCCCTCGCCGAGGTCGTCGTCGGCGGCCAGCACGATCCGCACGCGCGGCGCGGGGACGCCGGCTCGCCGCGCGGCCGCGAGCAGCGCCGCCTCGCGCGCGCCGTGGATGCCGGGCCCGCGGCCGGGCGCGAGGCCGGGCGCGAGGCCGGGCGCGACGCCGGGCGCGAGGACGAGGCGCTCGGGCGGGGTCTGCTGCAGGATCAGCGGGACGCGGTCGGCGCCGACCACGGCGTCGAATGACCAGGTCGCCTTGGTGGCGCCGCCGGTCAGCCGGACGAGGTCGCGGATCTCGCCCGGCGGGCCGAGGTGCCGGCGCACGGCGGCCTCGAGCCTGGGCTGGAGGTCGTCGCGCTCGCTCACCGGGCTTTTCGCCCCTTCTCCATCGCGCCGAACAGGTGGCCGGCGACCTTGCGGATCTGGATCTCCTCGGAGCCCTCGGTGATGCGGTAGCGCCGGTGGTGGCGATAGATGTGCTCGAACGGGCAGTGCCGCGAGTAGCCGATGCCGCCGTGGGTCTGGATCGCCTGGTCGGCGGCGTCGCACACCAGGCGGTTGGCCCGGTAGTTGGCCATCGAGACCAGGTCGCTGACCTCGAGGTGATCGTTGCGATCGAGGTGCCAGGCGGTGCGGTGGACCAGGCCGCGCACCATCGCGCACTCGGTGTGGAGCTCGGCGAGCGGGAACTGGATCGCCTGGTTGGTGGCCAGCGGCTTGCCGAACACGATCCGCTGGCGCGCGTACGCGACGCTCTGATCGACACAGTACTGGGCGGCGCCCAGGCTCGACGCGGCCTGGCGGATCCGGTTCTCGTGGACGAACGCCTGGGCGATCATCAGGCCCTCGCCCTCGCCGCCGAGGATCGCGTCGTCCGGCACGCGGACATTGGTCAGCCGGACCTCGGCGTGGTCGGTCGGCATGTTGAACGTCCACCACATGAACGGGACCTCGAAGCCGGGCGCGCTGGTCGGCACCAGGAACGCGGTGATGCCGCGCGGCTCGCCGGGCTTGCCCGACGTGCGCGCGAAGATCAGATCCGTGGTCGCGCGATGCAGGCCGGTGTTGAACCGCTTCTGGCCGTTGATGACCCAGTCCGCGCCGTCGCGCACGCCGGTGGTCTCGAGCCAGGTGGCGTCGCTGCCGTGGTCGGGCTCGGTCAGGCCGAACGCCACGGTCTCGTCGCCGGTGATCATCGCGTCGAGGAACCGCGCCTTCTGGGCGGCGGTCCCGTAGCGGTGCATCAGGTGGACCTGCGGGAAGTTGCCGACGATCGACGACTCGTTCTGCAGGTCGTTGTGGAGCCCGAGGCCCTTGTGCGCGAGGTGCTCGCGGATGATCGCCATGGCGAGGTTCGAGCCGGCCTGGCCGCCGAGCTCGCGGGGCAGCGCGAACCGCAGGTGGCCGGCGCGATCGGCGCGGCGGCGCATCTCGCCGAGCAGGTCCTCCCACTCGCGCCGCGGCTTGCCGTCGTCGTCCCAGTTGGTCCGGGCGTGCTCGCGGCGGTGATCGAAGTACTGCCGGTGCTGGTCCTCGAGCGGCTTGATCTCGCGCTCGATGAAGCCGTCGAGCTCGGCGAGATAGCTTGCGATCTCGGTCGGGATGGCGAAGTCCATGGCCGGCCGGATGGTAGTGCGCCGGCGCGGCCGATGTCGCCGTGCGCCGGCACGAACCCGGGCGGCTACGCGTTGAAGTGAAGCCGCAGTCCGGGCTCGTGCCACCGGGTCCTGGCGAGCTTGCCGCCGCCCGACAGCGTGATCCACGCGTCGCGCATGTCGGCGCCGCCGAAGCACAGGTTGGTGGTGAACCGATCGGCGGTCTCGACCTTGGTGTAGCTGCCGTCGGGCGCGATCGTCGTGATCCCGGGCGCGAGCAGCGTCGCGACGCACACGTTGCCCGCGGCGGTGACCGCGAGGCTGTCGAAGTACTCGAGCGGCTCGCCCGGCATCGTGGCGACGACCCGGCCGCCGCGGCGGGCGAACTGGCCGGGGCCGGTGACGTCGAATGCGATCAGCCGAGCGGTGAAGGTCTCGGCGGCGTAGACGATCTTGTCGTCGGGCGACAGCCCGATGCCGTTGTAGCCGGTGCCGCCGAACTGGGCCTCGACGATGCGCGAGCCGTCGGCGGCGGCGTGGTAGATACCGCTCTTGTCGCGCTGGCGGCCCCGGTCGCAGCCGAAGTCGGTGAACCACACGCCGCCGGCCCGGTCGAACACCAGGTCGTTGGGCGCGCGCAGCGGGTGGTCGCCGCAGCGGTCGTACAGCCGCTCGACCTTGCCGGTCACCAGATCGATCCGCTCGATCCGGCCGCCGGAGTAGTCGGCCGCCATCGTGCTCGGGATCGTCACGCCGTTGCGCTCGAGGAACGTCGCGCCGCCGTTGTTGCAGACGTAGACCGCGCCGTCGGGGCCGATCGCCGCGCCGTTGGGCCCGCCGCCGAGCTCGGCGATCACCTCGGTCCGGCCGTTCCAGCACCGGGTCAGGGCGCCGCGCTGGATCTCGACCACGATCACCGAGCCGTCGGCCATGGCGATCGGACCCTCGGGGAAGCCCAGCCCCTCGGCGACGATCTCGAACCGCGCGGCGGCCGGCTCCGACCTCGCCGTCACCGGAACACCCGGATCGCCAGCAGCAGCTGGACCAGCCCGACCAGCGCGATCACCGTCGACGCGGTGATCCCCGGCTTGGCCGACGACCGCGACCAGCAGATCCCGCCGGTCACCACCAGGATCGCCGGCAGGATCACGTCGATCCGGACCTTCGCCGACGACAGCTGGATCACCCGGAACACGATCAGCGCCTCGATCGCGCAGGTCACCAGCGCGATCACCGGGACCAGCCGCTGGCCGCCCTGCAGCGCGAGCATCACGGAGGCGATCAGCGCGCCGACGACGAGAGCGGTGGCGAAGTCGATGGTCATGGAACGCTCCTTCGACGAGCATCGCCCGGACCGCCCCGCGATCCAAGGTAGGTGTGACGCCTCCCGGCCAGGGTCGGCAGAGTTCGATCGCGCACGGCGCGTGGCTGCTTTGATGTCGCCCCGCGCGGGCGCAGTCGACTACCCTGGCCGTGTCGGAGATGCTCATGCGCACACCCGGATTCGTGGTTCTGCTCTTGACGACGACCGCACACGCCGGCGGGCCGATGGAGCCCGACGATCTGCCGGCGCCGCATCCCGAGATCGCGCACGACGCGCCGAAGGTCGTCCTGCCGCCGGTGCCGGCGTTCGAGCTGCCGGTGACCGAGCCGGGCGTTCACCGGCCGCGCGAGCTGCGGCTGCGCGGGGCGGGGCTGCTGGGCAGCGAGATCGCGGTCAAGGGCTACGTGACCTGGATCTACGACTGCGCCGCGGAGCTCGCCCTGACCAACCCCGGGCTCGAACGCGCCGCGCTGCTCGATGCGATCGACCGCGATCCCAGGCAGTGCGATCGCCCGAGGTTCTACCTCGGCGAGACCGGCGGCGCGCCGATCGAGACATCGATCTCGGTGGTCGACGTGCCGCGGCGGCCGGCCAAGCCCGAGCGCGAGGCGCTGACCCGCGCCGAGCTCGCTGCCTGGCCGACCGTGCCGAACATCGCGGTCGGTGCCCACGTGCTCGTCACCGGGACGTGGGCGACGCGGTCGCCGCGCGGTGCGTACAACAGCAAGGGGTTCCTCGTGTACAAGGCGCTGGCGCACGCGGCGCCGGGCGCGGCGACCGCTGCTCCACCGCCCGCCGTGGCGGCGAGCGCGCCGGTCCCGATCGAGGTCGCGATCGTGACCCGGCCGCCGCTGCGCCCGCTGGTCGCCAACCCGGTGTTCAACACGTCGGTCGATCACCTGAACGCCTGCAACAAGCTGATCGTCGTCGGCCGCTACGACGACGGGATCGCCGAGTGCGAGGCCGCCGCGCGTGCGTGGCCGGGCAACCACCTCGCCTGGTACGAGATCGCGGGCGCCCACATCGCCAGGCGCGCGTGGCGCGAGGCCGGGGCTGCCGCGGCGCGGGCGGTGGCGATGCGACCGGACCTGGCGATGTATCAGCTGTACCACGGCCTGGCGCTGTACGAGGCCGAGCGGCAGCGCGCGCGAGAGACGCAAGCCGAGCGCGAGCACCGCCGACCCGACGAGGTCGCGATCGACCCGTCCGCGCTCGAGCTCGACGCCGCGCGCGACGCGCTGGTCCGCGCCACGCGGCTGGGCCCCGAGCTGTGGCGCGCGCACTACTACCTCGGGCGGGTCTATCGCGATTGCGACGATGCGCGGCGCGCCGCCGAGGAGTTCACGCAGGCGATCGCCGCGCACCCGCGCTACCGCCCGGCCTACATTGCGCTGATCGAGCTCTACCGGCGCTGGGACTACGTCGACCAGGCGCTCGCCGTGGCGATAGTCGGCGTCGCGCAGGTCGCACCGGCCGACGCGCCAGAGCTATGGTACGAGGCCGGCGTGGTGCTCGACGCCAAGCGCATCAACGACCAGGCGATCGCGGCGTTCGACAAGGCGATCGCCGGCAATCCCCGCGACGCGCTGTCGCGGTTCCTGCGCGGCCAGCTCTACCTCCGCAAGGGCCAGCTCGACGATGCCCGGCGCGAGCTCGAGGAGGTCGTGCGCTCGAGCGATCCCGAGGTCGCCGATGCCAGGCCGATCGCGGTGCAGCTGCTGCAGCGGATCGCGCGCAAGCAGCATCTCCGCGACGCGTCCACCACGGTGGCCGACTGCAAGCACCACGGGGGCTGCATGCACGACATGGACGGCCTGATCGACCTTACCCAGTAGGCGACGTCGGCGTCTGCGACATCGCCCGCTCCGCCGCTCATCGCCAGGTCAACTCTCCGCACGCGAGCAGGCGAACGTCGAACGACGACACCGCGATGACGATCCGTGGAAGGTGGATCGGCCCGCGCCGCGGGCACCGCGAGGACCACGGCGATGAGGCCGCGGGCCAGCGCCCTGCCATCGCACCGTGGAAATGGCACTCGGGACGCGTTCTGCAACCCGCGGACCGGGCGATCCGCCGTCGCAAGCTCACGGAATCGGCGCGAACGATGGAATGCAACGCCGCGCTGTCAGCGGCGATGGCGGCATCAGTGCCAGATTGACTCGTCTCCGAGCCCTTCCAGGTTCTGCCCGCTATCGATCGGCGACGGTTGGCACAGACGACGAGGCAGTGTGGACGTCGCTCATCGTCGACGAGCTCCTGCAGGCGATGTCGCGTGATACTACGTTTCTCGATGCAGGCGCCGGAGCCTTCAGGCCAGGAAACCATCATCCCGCTGAGCAAGCGCAAGCTGACCTGGACGGTCGTCGGCGCCGGTGCGTTCGTGATCGCCGCCATCGCGATCCTCGCGTTCGCGAGCCGGTCCATCGCGATGTATCGCCTGGTCATCGTCGGCGCCGGCGCGGTGTTCTTCGGGCTGGTCTTCGCGTTCGGCGTCAAGCGCCTGCGCCACATGCCGCCCGGGCTGACGCTCACGCCCGACGCCTTGCTGGACAACTCGAACGGGGTATCGATCGGCGCGGTTCGCTGGACCGAGGTCACGCGGATCACGGTGTCGTCGATCAGCACCACGCGGTTCCTGGTGTTTCACGTCCGCGACCCCGCGCCGTACTTCGCGCGGGGCAACGTCCTCCAGCGCATGGGCAAGCGCGCCAACGCCGCGATGGTCGGAAGCCCGGTGACGCTCGCCTCGGTCGCGCTCGACATCCCGTTCGACGAGCTGCATCGTCTCGTGCAAGCCTACTTCCAGAAGTACGGCACACAGGCCGCCCCGCCCGCCCCATCTGCCTGAGCGAACCTGGCGATCCTCGACGAGGCTCACAAGCGCGCGTAGCGATATCTGCTTTTCACCTGCGCGGCCAGGAACTGCCCCTTGGACGGTGCAGCGTGCATTCCCTCGATGGCCGTGCGAGCCGTGATGAAGGCAGGCCGTCAGGACAGCGCAGCCTCGAGGTCGGCGTGCTCGAACGCCGTCGACATTCGCTCGATCTGACTCTTCGACAGCCCTGTCGCTGCCGCGATGGTTCGCCAGCGACGAACCGACCGAGCCACCTCGGCGATCACCGAGCGCGACGCCGGTGCCGTCAGCCCGAACGACCTGGCGACCGCGCGCGCATGGTCGAGCGAAGCCGTCGGGTCCTCGGCGTCGATCGCGAGGGCGTGGACACGCGGACGTACGTCGATCGGGACCGTCATCGCCGGTCTCCTGGTCGTCGACGACCCGGCTGCTCGCGCCGAGCAGGCGCCCGAGCTGAACGAATGGGGGGATGGGGCGCGGACCGGTGGTGAGAAACCCGTCCGCGCCGGCCTCGCGAAACCGCAGCGCGCCGAGCCGCGTGGCATCATCGACGAGCGTCAGAAAGTCGGCGCTCATCAGCGTGCGCGGTGCTCGGTGCTCGGCTCGAGCGCGCGCCCGCTCGGCTCGCCGCATCAAAGTCTGGCCCCAGCGGTCCGGGGCCGGATCCGTGAACGCGTTGAACAGCGGGCGCTCGGTATGGAACGCACCGGCGGTCAGCGGCAACTCAGGATCGATCGCGAAGCCGCGCCGGGCGAGCCAGTCAGGCGCGTACTCGAAGCTCGCCGACTCCCGGCCGCCGCGGATCCGCGTCCATAGCCGTCCGACCAGCGTGGTGTCGCCGGCGCGCGCGAGGTGGACGGTGAGATCGCGATCCATCGTCAGCGTGCTTTCCCCCGGGGACGGACTCGCTTCGGCAGCTGCTCGTCCTGGAGTACGCGGCCCAGCTGATCGCTGCGGCTGTCGATGAGATCTGCGAGCCGATCGATCATCCCCAGCACGAACACCACCGTCGCGTAGATCCCGATCGAGACGCCGGAGTCACCGCGCTCGAGGCGGGCGAGCGTCTTGCGCGTGATGAACGCACGCTCGGCCATGACCGCCATCGTGATCCGCCGGCGGCGCCGGGCCGCAGCGATGTCCTCGCCCAGCTTGTTCAGCGCGCGTTGGACCGGAGCCGGCAGGGCGTCCAGGGCGATCGAGCGTCTCATGATGGGTCATAACATACCCCTAAATGCGTAATATGGGGTGATATATGACCCATCATCTGAAGCGGTGGGGCGATGACCCGGACCGGGTCTGCCAGGAGTGAGGGCCGGACTCTGCACGGTCGTGCGCGGCGAGTCCGACGGCCGTCGTCGAACGATATGGGCCGTAATCCCCTGTCATGGAGCAGTGACAGCGGAATTCGTACGGTGTGGGAACGATGCATCGCGAAGACGACAGAACCCCGGCCCCAGGGAAACCACGGAACCCGCCGCTGCGCGGTGCGAGTCCCGCGGGTGCGAGTCCCGTCTCGGCGAGCGCTGGAGCGCCGACACGCGGGCGGAGATGACCCGCGGGCGTCGATCCGATCGGCAGCCGGGGGCGGCGGACGCGGTGACGGGACAGGCGGTGCCGCGAGCGCCGGGGCCGGGAAAGCGCACGCTGAGCGAGGCGCTCGGAGCGACCGCGCCGGCGCCGGTGCAGCGGGTCGCGAGTGGTGCCGGGCCAGGTATCAGCGCTGCGCCGCCGGCGCCGTCCCGCGCGTCCGGCACGTCCGGCGACGAGGCGGTCCACGCCGCGGCGGCGCGCGGCACCACGACGTCGGCCTCGGGGCTGCCGTTCGCCGATTCGATCCAGCGCGCGTTCGGTCGTCACGACATCTCGTCGGTCCAGGCGCACGTCGGCGGCGAGGCCGCGGCATCCGCGCGGAGCATGGGCGCCGCGGCCTACGCGAGCGGCAACCACGTGGTGTTCGGCGGGGCGCCGGATCTGCATACGGCAGCGCATGAGGCTGCCCACGTCGTCCAGCAGCGCGCCGGTGTCCACCTCAAAGGCGGCGTCGGGCAGGAGGGTGACAGCTACGAGCGGCACGCCGACGCGGTCGCCGACGCGGTGGTGCAGGGGCGGTCCGCCGAGGCCCTGCTCGATCGCCAGACCGGCAGCGGCGGCGGCGGATCGGCCGTGCAGGCCAAGCTCTACGAGCCCGCGCCCGTCCCCGAGAGCCCGGCTTCGCCCGGCGCCTCCGCGCCAGCCCCGCAACCCGCCGCGCTGCCCAAGCCGCCCGTGCCACGCCTCGAGGTGCTGACCTCGCAAGCCAAGAAGATCGTCGACGGCTTCCGCACTTCGTCGCACTACCTCGCGCTCCAGCGCCAGAGCGACATGAAGCCCGATGACATCGATGCCGCGCTCGAGGTACTCAGGACCGGCGACAAGTACAACGTCGAGGTCGTGCGCCACGCGACCGGCGAGCTCGACGCCCACCGCACCCACGGCACGATGGAGCGCGTGCTGTGGCAGGCGGTCACCGACATGACCCGCGGCCAGCAGATCTTCGGCTGCGACATCCACGACAAGGCCAAGCTGTCCGCCGAGGAAAAGATCGCGATCTTCAGCAAGGCGATCGCCGCCGGCTACCGGACCTTCGACGCCGCCGAGGCCTACGGCACCACTCCGTTCCTCCTGACCGCCGCCAGCCGCGCCGGCGTCGCGCCGAGCGCGCTCACCCTGCTGTACAAGAGCCGCCCCGTCGAGCTCGGCGACGCGGCGAAGACCGGCGCGATGAGCCCGCATCTGGCCGGCGACGAGAAGCAGAAGAAGGCGTTCGCCGATCGGCTCAAGGCCGACATGACCACCATTCCAGGCGCCGCCAAGAAGGTGCTGATGCTCCACGACCTCGACGCGAGCATGGAGGTCAACAAGCGCTGCATCGAGGCCATGTACGAGCAGGTCGGCGAGCCGGGGACCGGCACCGTCCTCGCCCTGGGCGTGAGCAACGTCGACGTGCTCCAGCTCCAGGACCTGTACGACCACTGCGCGTTGCGGCGTCTGATGCAGATCGAGTTCGTCGAGAACCGCAACTCGCCCTACATCAAGGACACCGAGGTCCGGAAGTTTTGCCAGTCCCGGAACATCAAGTACGTCGGCTTCGGTGAGTTCGGCAGCCGCGGCGGCGGCGACTGCGAGGAGGGCAAGGCCCTGCCGCAGAACAACCTCCTGCCGCTGCAGGACCGTCGCGTCACGTCGCTGGCGGCGACGAAGCACCTCGACGCGAGCCAGATGCTGCTGGCCTGGTCCAACCAGCGCGGCGTCCACACCGTGACCCACTCGCGCAACAGCGCCGCGGTCAACCTCGCCGCCGGACAGGTGACCCTGGACGACGGGACGCTCGCGCAGCTCGATGCGATCTTTCAGTCCGGCGACGAGCTCGAGGCGTCCGAGCGCAGCGCGACCGCCGGTGTGAGCCTGGTGTATCAGGCGCTCAAGGACGGGATGCTCTGGCACATCCTCGATACGCTCCTGGGAGACGCCGCGATCAAGCGGCTGTTCCAGCGGGTCGTCGCCGACATCCTGGAGCGGTACCCCACGCCTCCCGGCGCGAGCAAGAAGCTGTCGCCTCCGTCGGAGGCGCCGCTCCGCATCTTCGGCTACAACCTGCTGCGCCTTGCGGCGCGCGTGCAGGCCCAGCTCGCGCTGGACGGCTCCGCCGCCATGGTCAACTGGATCGACGTCATGCGCGACACGTTCCACGGGATCGCCACCAAGCTCGGCGACGACGGCGCGATCGCCCAGCTCTACCGCTGGACCCAGGGCGACCACATGGAGACCGGCGGCGCGGCGCTGGCGGTGGACAAGCTGCGCAAGACCGCGTTGCCGGCCCGACGCGACAGCCACACCAAGAGCCAGCTCGCGACGGGGATGACCCACCGGACGCGCAAGGGCTCGCGTGTATCCGAGGAGTTGCCCGACGACTTCGTGGCGACCTTCGCCGCCCAGAACGTCCAGATCGGCGACGTGTTCTCGTCGCAGTACGAGCATGGCGTGACCTGGGAGGTGATCGGGCTCGACCTCGCGTTCGATGGCGGCAAGGGCAAGATCCTCGTCGAGGAGCGGTAGCGCGGAACTCGAGCTCGAGTCCGCGGGCGACCGTCTGCACCTGGACCGCGATCAGCCCTTGATCGTCAGCAGCGGCCACATTCGCGCGACCCGGCGCGCGATCGCGGCATCCTCGACGGTCTGCACCACGGGCGTGATGTCCTTGTAGGCGTACGGCGCCTCCTCTTTGAGCCGGTCGTGGTACTCGGCGAGCACGTCGCGGCGCAGGCGGACGTCGGGCGCCGTCGGATCGATCGGCGCGACGACGCGCAGCCGCTCGAACGTCGAAGCGTAGGTGCGCTCGTCGACGTGCCGCGACTTGCCGCGCGACAGGCTGCGCCCGGCGCCGTGGCACGCGCTGCACAGCGCGGCCTCGTTGCCCTCGCCGGCGAGCAGGTAGCTCGCCGCGCCCATCGAACCCGGGATGATGACGGGGTGACCGGTGTAGCGGAACGGGCTCGCGACGAGCGAGGGATCGCCGCCGAGCGCGGGGCACGCGCCCTTGCGGTGCAGGTGAATGCCGCTGGGCTCGTCGTCCCAGATCAGGTTGTGCGGCGCGTCGTGGACCAGGCGCGCGCCGACGTCGCGACCGAGCACTTCCGACAGCACGCGCACGGCCATGAGGCCGAGGAACAGCCGGTTGCCGAACGCGAAGTTCGCCGCGTTGCGCATCGCATCGAGGTAGCGCGCCCCGAGCGCCGCGTGCGGGCCGCGCGTCGGGATGACGTAGAAGCCGTGATCCGGACGCTTGAGCTGCCTGGGGTAGATGTCGCGCGCGCGATCGAGGAAGAAGCCGCCGACGGGGTGGCCGAGGCCGACCGAGCCGGAGTGCGCCATGATCGCGATGGTGTTCGCCGCGACGCCCCAGGTGTGCGCGGTCGTGCCGTCGAGGATCTCGTCGATCACCTGCAACTCGACGAAGTGGTTGCCACCGCCGATCGAGCCGATCTGCGAGTCCCGCGAATCGGTCGCGCCCGAGCCCGCGATGTAGTCGGCGAACGCGAACGTGCCGCGCGCCGGCAGTACGCCCTGGAAGTGGACGCGCGCGAGGTCCGCTTCCTGGGCGCGGGCGTCGTAGTGGCGCCACAGGCCGGTACCGGCATTGTCGGCGCGGGTCTCGTACAGGCCCCACAGGCCTTCGCGGAGCAGGGCCTCGCGCTGGCGCGGCGACATCGGCAGCTCGCGCTGGCCCTGGAAGAACACGGCGCGCAGCGGACGATGGATCGTGTCGAGGTGCGGCGCGAGCTCGTCGCGCGTGATGTCGGTGACGAGCAGGCGCATGCCGCAGCACACGTCGTTGCCGACGGCTTGCGGCACGACGAAGCCGCGCGCCTGGCCGACGGTGCCGACCGGGATGCCGCCGCCGCGATGGAAATCGGGCGTCAGCACGACGCGCTCGAGGCGGCCGACCTCGTCGCCCCAGAATGGCGCGACCGTGCCGGCGCGCTCGGCGCGCGCGATGTCGTCGATCGTGCCCTGGACATCGACGAACGCGAGCGCCTGCTCGACGGCTTCGAGCTCGATCGGAACGTCGCGGTTGGCGAACAGCGTCACCGGGACGCCGTGCGGATTGGGGAGGGTCGAACGCGTGTCGTCCGTGCGGGGGACGAGCGCGTCGAGTCGGGTGACAGACATGATGGCTCCTGCAGACAACAGGATCGTGAGCGAGCGGAAGGCGTTCCGTTCGGCGACCCTCGATCACGCAGCAGCCAGCCCGTGGCGAGAGTGGGTAAGAATTTATCCGATCGTGCGCCGTCGTCCAACCAGATCGCCGATGTTGGCGCCGCGCTTGCGGAATCGGGAGATCTCGAGCTCCCGCGCGTCCGACTTCCGCGCCCCGGGGCCAGGGCGAGCGGGCCGACGCCACGACGCGCGACCGGCTGGCGATCAGGCGCTCGGACCGGCGCCTTCCGCGAGGCGTTCGTCGGCTTGCAGGCTGCCGAACCGGATCGCGCCTCCGGCCGGCATGCAGAAGATCCGGGCCCGCACGTTGGCCTGGCGAGCCGCCTGCCGGGTCAGCTCGAGCGCTTCGACCGGGCCAGTCCGCTCGATCAGGTACATGCCGCTCGGCAGCCGAAGGTTCTTGCGGCTGATCCGCGCCTTGATCGTTTGCACGAACCCGAGCTCGCCCATCGCCGCCGAGAACGGGATCTCGGTGTGCGGGAATTCCAGCTCGACACGCACGAACGTTCTAGTCATTTTCTAATGATAGCGCATTACAGGCGAAAACCGACTCCCGATTTCCAGGCTCCGAATTCCCTACCTGCTCAGGCAGTCGTCGTGCCGCCGAGTCACCGGATCGGCAACTCGAGCCCGCCGAACGACAGCCTCGCGCTGGCACACGAGATCTTCGCTCGCTCGAGCGCCGGGGCGGGTCCCACCTCGCCTCCGCTGCTCGGGACGTTGTCGCGCCGCGCGCCGTCGGACTGGGTCACGCACAGCGTGTGGCCGGCGATGAACGGGCTGGTCGGAAACTCGAGCGGACCGCCGTTGCGCAGCTTGGTCGCCGGGTCCGGTGGGTTGCGGAAGACCTCGTGCACGCGGCCCTGTGACGTGACGACGACGACCGCGTTGCGCTCGTTCGCAGTGCCCCAGACGTTGCCGAGCCGGTCGAGCGCGATGCCGTCGAGCCCCTCGAGCGCGGGATGCTGGACGAACACGTTGTCGAGGCAGAGCGTGTTCGGCGTGAACGTCGTGTCGCAACCGACGTCGCTCCGGAGATCGCCCCGCTGACCGAGCTCGGCTCTCCAGATCGCGCCGCGCGCGGTATCGGCCACGAATACCGATCGTCCACTGGCCGAGAACGCGATGCCGTTGGCGACCAGCGACACCGAGCCCAGCGTATCGGCGGTCGCCCTGGTGGAGTCGGTCGCCGTGATGGTGCCCGGCGGCAGGGCGCGCGAGTCGCGTCCGACACCGCCCTGGACCACGCCCGGGGCTCCACCCGGAGGCGCGACCGCGTTCACCAGGTTGGCCAGCGGCGGGATCCGGAACGCCTCCGTCACCTGGCCATCGCGGCTGATTCGATACACCCGGCCCTGCCCGGTGACGCCGTCGCTCGCCCACAGGTTGCCCGCGCGGTCGAACGCGATGCCGTTGGCTCCGGCGGCGCCGGACGCGAACAGCACGCCTGCCGGCGGCGCCGCGCTGTCGGGCCTCAGCTTGTAGATCTTGTCTGCGCCATCGGTGACGAACAGATCGCCGTTGCGGTCGAACGCGAGGCCGGCCGGGCTGCACGGAGCCGGCAGCGTTCCGACGACGGCCGCGGCGCCGCCTCCCGCGGGCACTCGCCAGATCGGACAGGTCGGGTTGCCGCCGCGCCCTCCGGAATACAGGTTCCCGTCGTCGTCGGCGACCAGACCTTCGAGACCGAGCGGTGCCTTGAACACCGTCGTGAACGTCCAGGGCTGCGCGAGCGACTCGGCCAGCGTGCTGCCGCTCGCGGCAACCGGCGGAGGCGGATCGGAGCTCGAGTCCGTGCACGTGATGAGCGCACCAGCCAGGATCGAGATACCGGCGGCGAGCACCAGCGATCGGGAACGCATGTAGTTCGGCAACATGTGACACCTCGTCATTTCATCGCAGTGGGTTGGGATGGGCCTGCGTTCTCGCGAGCCGGACCAGCGGCCCGCGGATCGGTGTTCGTGGTGCGCAGCCTACGCGGCCGGGAGCAGAGCGCCAGCGCAAACCGCGGCGCGCGGTGGGCGCGCGCATGAGTATCGCCTACGGTCGAATCGACATGTCCACAGCATGTTTTACACGTTACGAATCCAGATCAGGTGTGCCGGGGAGCACGGCTGCCGCCGACAATTCTGCTCCGCGCGAGCCCGGTCACTCACCACGTACACGGTGAGGCTGTGGTGGCGCCGGCGGAACGCGCTACAGGCCGAGGTACGCGGCGCGGATCTTGTCGTCGCGGAGCAGCTCGGCGGCCCCGCCGGTCATGGTGACGCGGCCGTTCTCGATCACGTAGCCGCGGTCGGAGATGCTGAGGCCGTCGACGACGTTCTGCTCGACGAGCAGGACGGTGACGCCGCGCTGGCCGATCTCGCGGATCCGGGCGAAGACCTCCTCGGTGACCTTGGGTGACAGGCCGAGGGATGGCTCGTCGAGCAGGAGCAGCCGGGGCGCGGCCATGAGGCCGCGGGCGATCGCGACCATCTGCTGCTCGCCGCCGGACAGGGTGCCGGCGAGCTGGCGGCGGCGCTCCTTGAGCTTGGGGAACAGCTCGAGCTGCTCGGCGAGCGCGGTGCGGGCGTTGGGCCGGCTGCGCAGGTTGTAGGCCCCCAGGTCGAGGTTCTCCTCGACGGTCATGAACGGGAACAGCTGGCGGCCCTCGGGGACGTGGCTGATGCCGCGGACGGGCATGGTGTGAGCGGGCAGCCCAGTGATGTCGCGGCCGTCGAACCGGACGGTGCCGACGGTGGGGCGGACCGAGCCGGAGATGACGCGCAGCGTGGTGGTCTTGCCGGCGCCGTTGGCGCCGATCAGGGTGACGATCTCGCCGGCGCGGACCTCGAGGCTGATGTCGAACAGCGCCTGGAGGTCGCCGTAGCCGGCGCGGATGCCGGTGAGCTCGAGCAGCGGCGGGCTGTTGCGCCCGGCGTCTGGCGCGCCGCGGTGCGGGTCGCGCGCGACGGCTGGGGACGGCGTGGTCATCCGGTGACCTGCTTGTACTTGGCGCCGAGGTAGGCCTCGATGACCTCCGGGCGGCGGACGACGTCGGCGGGGACACCCTCGGCGATGACGGCGCCGCGGTCGAGGACGACGACGCGCTGGGCGACGCGCATCACGACCTGCATGACGTGCTCGACGCCGGCGACGGCGGACACGCCCCACTCGGGCAGGCGCTGGAGCAGGTCGGCGAGGGCGAGGGCCTCGGAGGTCGGCAGGCCGGCGACGACCTCGTCGAGCAGGATCAGCCGGGGCCGGGTGGCGAGCGCGCGGGCGATCTCGAGCCGCTTGAGGGTGGCGAGCGGCAGACCGTGGGCGGGCAGGGCGCTGACCGCCTCCATCTGGAGAAAGCCGAGGACCTCGCGGGCGCGCTCGGCCGCCTCGGCGACGTGCCGGGTGTGGAGGAACGCGCCGAGCATGACGTTCTCGAGCACGGTGAGGTTGCGCAGCGGCTTGACGATCTGGAAGGTCCGGCCGATGCCGAGGCGGGCGGCGGCGTGGGGGCGGAGGCCGGCGAGCGACCGGCCGGCGAACCGGATGACGCCGGCGTCGGGAGCGAGGAAGCCGGTGATCAGGTTGAACAGCGTGGTCTTGCCGGCGCCGTTGGGGCCGACGATGAACAGGACCTCGGCCTCGCCGACGCTGAGCGAGACGTCGTCGACGGCGCGCAGCCCGCCGAACCGCTTGCTGACGTGCTCGACGGTGAGCAGCGCGGTCACGACCGCCGCCTCCGCCACCACCCGGCGACGGCGCCGACGATACCCTCGGGCAGGAACAGGACGATCACGACGATCAGGCCGCCGTAGATCAGCCGGTGGGCCTCGTGGAACACGTTCTTGAACACCTCGCCGGAGATCTCCAGCAGGACGGCGCCGACGATCGGGCCGGTGAGGGTACCGGCGCCGCCGAGCATGGCGACGATCGCGATCTTGTTGGAGACGTCGATGCCGAGGATCGGATCAGGGACGACGTAATAGAACAGGCTGGCGTTGAGCGCGCCGCCGGCGGCGGTCAGCGCGGCGCTGATGAGCAGGGCGAGGAGCTTGGTGCGCGCGGGGTCGATGCCGCAGGCGATCGCGGTGTCCTCGTCCTCGCGGATCGCCTGGAGCTGGTAGCCGAACCGCGAGCGCGCGATCAGCGCGGTGACGGTGAACGCGAGCGCGGTGAGCGCGACCGCCGACCAGTAGAACCAGCGGCTCCGGTCCTCGACGAACAGCTCCGGGGCCTGGAGGCCGACATCGCCGTTGGTGAGGCTGTGGACGTTCTTGGCCGACAGCCGCACGAGCTCGGCGAACGCGATGGTGGCGAGCGCGAAGTACGGGCCGCGCAGCCGGAACGCGACGCGGCCGATGACGAACGCGGCGGCGACCGCGACGATGATGCCGAGGGCCATGGCGACCGGGAGCGGGGCGGCGAGCCGGTCGTGGAACAGCACCAGGCCGTAGGCGCCGATGCCGAAGTAGGCGGCGTGGCCCAGCGACAGCTGGCCGGCGTAGCCGCCGACGAGGTTCCAGGCCAGGCCGAGGGCGGCGAACAGGAACACGCGAAACAGGACGTTGAGCTGGTAGTCCTGCTGGACGAAGGCGGGGACGAGCAGGCAGAGGCCGAACGCGGCGGCGGCGAGCGCGACGCGGCGGCGGGTCATACGCGCTGGCTCCCGAACAGCCCGCTCGGCCGCAGCGACAGGACGAGCAGGAACAGCGCGAAGTCGACCGCGAGCGCCCACTCGTTGCCCCAGTACAGGCTGGTCAGGCTCTCGACGATGCCGAGCACGACCCCGGCGATCGCCGCGCCCTCGATCGAGCCCATGCCGCCGAGGACGACCATCACGAACGCCTTGCCGGTGTACGCCTCGCCGACGTCGGGGTAGAGATAGAACACCGGCAAGAGCAGGCCGCCGGCGAAGCCGACCGCGGCCAGGCCGAGGCCGAACGCGAGCGCCTGGGTGCGCAGGACGTCGATGCCCATCAGCGACGCCGCGTAGCGGTTCTGGGCGATCGCGCGCAGCGCGCGGCCGAACCGGGTCTTCATGACGAGCAGGAACATGCCGGTCGCGAGCACCACGGTGATGCCGAACGACAGGACCCAGGGGGCGTTGAGCGTGATCGCACCGATGCGCAGGTGGTCATCGAGCAGCGGGATGTTGGCCTTGTGGTAATCGGCGCCGAACACGAGCTGGGCGCCATCGGTCAAGATCAGCGCGACGCCGAGCGTCAGCAGGATCTGCATGAAGTGCGAGCGCTCGTCGACCCGGCGCAGGAGGCCCCGGTAGAACCCGACACCGATGACGAACAACAGCCCCGCGGCGACGACGAAGCCCAGGTACGGCGTCACGTGGTAGCGGTCGAACAGCACGTAGGTCGCGTACATGCCGACCATCAGGAAGGCGCCGTGCGCGAAGTTGACGATGCGCATCACGCCGAAGATCAGCGCCATGCCCATGCCGATCAGCGCGTAGAGCGAGCCGGTCAACACGCCGTTGAGCACCGCCTGCAGGGCTGACCAGAGCTTGGCCTCCATGACGAGGCCGAGTATTCACCACGACGTCGAGTGAAACCCTGCCCGGTGGCCCAAATCGGGGGCCAGCATTCAGGCGTCCAGCATTCAGGCGTCCAGCATTCAGGCGTCCAGCATTCAGGCGTCCAGCATTCAGGCGTCCGCCATGCAAGGCGTCCAGCCGCGTTCGAGGCTCAGTGCCGCGCGGACCAGGCCGGCATCGGCACCGCCTTGGATTCGGCGCTGTCGGCCGGCCAGACGAGCTTGTACTGCCCGCCCTGGATCTGGGTGATCAGCACGGGGTGGGCGTTCTGGCCCTTGGCGTCGAACTGGACCGGTCCGAACGCGGTGTCGAGCTTGGTGGTCCGGAGGGCGTCGGCGATCGCCGCGGGGTCATTCGACTTCGCGCGGGCGAGCGCGTCGGCGGCGACGAGCAGCGCGGCGTAGGCCTCGGTGGCGTGATAGGCCGGGTGGCTGCCGGTGGCCTTGGTGAATGCCTCGTCGAACTCCTTGGAGCCGGCCCACTTCGCGGTCGGCATCCACTGCGACACCGAGAAGGTGTACTCGGCGTACTTGCCGGCGCCCTTGTCGGTGTTGGTCGGGAACTCGGCGGCCGAGAACCCGGTGCCGGCCGAGGTGATGAACCTGGGGTTGAAGTCGACCTCCTCGGACTGGCGCAGCAGGGTGACGGCGTCGAGCAGGTACGAGGCGTAGTACACCACCTCGGGCTCCTTGGCCTTGACCCGCTGGAGCAGCGCCTTGTAGTCCGGCGAGGCGGGCTGGTAGCCCTCGTCGTCGACGATCGTCATGCCGGCGTCGGTGGCGACCGTCTTCATCGCCTTGGCCGCGGCCTGGCCGAAGTTGGTGTTTTCATAGATGAGGGCGAGGGTCTTGGGGGCACCGTTTTCCTTGAGGAAGCCGACGGTGGACCTGGCGTAGGCGCCCGAGCCGGCGCACAGCCGGAACACCCAGGGCGAGCCGGTCTCCATGATGTTGTCGGCGGTGGCGGTCGGCATGAGCAGCGGGACGTGCTTCTGCGTCACCGCCGGGACCATGGCCCGGGTGGTCTCGCTCGAGAACGCGCCGAGGATGAGCGGCATGTGGTCCTGATCGATGAGCTTGTTGACGCCCTGCACCGCCTGGTCGGGCTTGCTCTGGTCGTCGTAGAACACGATCTCGAGCGGCTTGCCGAGCACGCCGCCCCTGGCGTTGATCTCCTTGAGCGCGATGGCGTAGCCGTTCTCGTGGGCCTTGCCGAACGCCGCCTGCGTGCCGGTCAGCGAGGTGATCACGCCGACCCGGAAGCTGCCGGCCTCCGGCTTGCCGGGCTTGCCGGGATCGTCCTTGGCAGCCTCCTGCTTCTTGCAGGCCGCGCCGACGACGGAGGTCACGAGGAGGGCACCGAGGAGCCAGCTGGGGCGAATCACGCGGGCAGCTTACTCTCCCCGGCTCTCCCCGATCCGAAAAATGCTCTCCCCTGGACCGGACATGGAGCGGCCGGGTCTTCGTATAGTCCCGCGCATGTCGCGAGCCGCGAGCCGGCGAGGCCGACGGGCCAGGTGGCCGCTGCGCCGGCGCGTGGTGCTCGCCGGGCTGGCCGCCGCGGTGGTCGCGCTGGCGGTCTGGACCGTCCACAACGCGCGCCAGCCGGGGAGCTGGCAGCACGTGCTGGCGACCCGCGAGGGTGAGATCGGCGGGATGACCTCGAGCCGCACGGTGATCCGCGCCGACTCGATGTTCGTCGCGCTGCCGCACCCGCGCGCGCTCGGCCGCATGGTCGAGGTCCGCTACCGCGATCGCGCCGTGGTGGTCCCGGTCCTCGACGTCGGGCCGTGGAACGTCGACGACGCGTACTGGGAGCGCGACGCGCGTCCGGCGTCCGAGCGCGGTCGCGGCTTCTACCGCACGCCGGTGAACCGGGCCGGCATCGACCTGTCCGACGCGGTGTTCGCCGCGCTCGGCCTGCCCGACAACGACGTCGTCGACTGGCGATTCGTCCACCGCGGCCACGTCGTGCTGCCGCGGCTGTAGCGGCACCGCCGGGGCGGTTTCTCGGTTACGCTCGTCGACGTGCTGCAGTACCGGGTCCCTGCCTGTCTTGCGATGTTCTCCTACCTCGCCGCGGCGTGCGGCTCCGGCGGCAAGCCGCCCGAGGACAGCGGCGGCGTTCCGTGCCCCGACACGCTGACGCTCGGCCAGGGCTGCTCGGTCAAGCTCGCCGGCGCGCGCACGCTCGGCATCGGCCTGGCGCCGCACCAGTACGTCCAGCTGTCGGTGACCTCGGCGTCGAAGGCGGCGATCTCGCTGTCCGGCGGCTACGCCGGCGAGGTGCTGCGGACGGACGCCGAGGGGCCCGACCTGGCGTTCTACAACCCGGGCGATGCGCCGCTCACCGCGCAGGCCGTGCTGCAGGGCAACGCGACCGCGACGGTGACGCTCGCCGCGCACGCCTTCGATCCGTCGGCGAGCTGCGGCGCGGACTGCGGGGCGCTGCTGCAGCTGCCGCTGCCGCGCGAGGCCGACGCGTACCGCACGGCGTCGCCGCCGCGCTACCAGTTCGGGCGCCGCGAGCTGGTGCAGACCGTGCTTGCGACGACCTCTCAGCTCCGCCAGGACATCCCGGGGCTGGGGCCGGTCGGCATCTCCGACTTCTCGCAGAAGGACGGTCAGGTCCCCGGCACCGACATCAATGGCCCGCGCCACACCTATCCGGCTCACGCCGGCGGCTACGCCGTCGACATCGGCTACTACCGCGCCAACGGCGACAACTCGGGCAAGCCGGCGTGCCCGATCACCGACGGGATGTTCTGCACCGGGCCGCACGACATCGACGTCGCGCGCAACGCCCGGTTCTTCCGGCAGGTGACCACCAACCTGCACGCGATCCAGATCATCGTCGATCCGGTCATGGAGGCCGACGTCCGCGCCGAGCTGACCCGCCAGACCGACGCCGATCCGATGGCGGTGTCGCGCGCGACGCGCATGCTGCAGAGCGGCCAGCAGTTCCAGTACCACGCCGATCACTTCCACGTCGCGTTCTCCCGCGCGCCGGTCGCGGTGTCGTCGCTGCAGAGCCGCCACCAGGGCGCCGAGAGCGCCGTCGCCGTCGGACCCAACGGCGAGGTGATGGTCGCGTTCATGCTGCTCGATGACCAGAACGCGATCGGCTACGCGTACTCCGCGAACTTCGGCATCGACTGGCAGCCCACCCAGCTGCTGCGCGCCCCCGGCGGCCGGCTATCCAACGATCCCAGCCTCGCGGTCGACGCCGCGGGGAACTTCTACATCACCTGGCTGGCGCAGCGCCTGCCGCCGTCCGATTCCCACGTCTACTGGGCCAAGGCCGCCGCCAGCAGCGGCACGTTCGGCGCGCCGGGCGAGGTCACCGTGCCGACCGAGGACTTCTCCTACGATCGCCCCAACATCAAGCTGTCGCCGCAGGGCACGCCGCTGGTCGCCTACGCCCGCGGGCCGGCCGGCGGCGAGACCCTCGACACGATCATCGTGGCCGCGGCGCCCGACGGTGCACACTTCTCCCCGACGACGCTGGTCGGCCCGACCCCGGCCGCGTTTCGCAACTTCCCGTACCTGTGCGTCCCCCCGGGCGGTAACCGCGTCTACCTGGCCTACGGCGACAGCGGCGCGGTCTGGGTGCAATCGAGCGCCGACGGTCAGCAGTGGAACGCCGCCGGCCGCGTCCAGGTCTTCAACCAGACCACGTCGGACCCGCGCTGCGTCGCGGACGGCAACGACCTGTGGATCCTCGACGCCAAGGCCAAGGCGTTCCCGCCGGCCGGCGCGCCCACGCTGCAGACCCTGCTGCTCCGGCACTCGGGAGACGGCGGCCAGGCCTTCGACCCGCTGGTCACCGTCGCCGACGGGGCCGACGCGTCGCTGTTCATGCTCGGCAACATCTCGGTCGGCGGCCTGGGCCTGGTCAACATCACCTACTACGAGGGCGCCAGCGACGGCGACGCCGCGGCCCGGTTCAAGGTCGCGCGGGCGCGGGTTCGCTCGGCCGCCAGCTTCTGGCCGGCGCTGACCCTGTATGCCCCGGTGACGCTGCGCACCGGCTACGGCACGCGCTGGCTGGGCGACTACACCGGCACCGCCGATGTGTTCGGTGCGCTGAGCTTCGCGTTCGTCGACAACAGCGGCGACGGCTCGCAGACGATGTTCGCGCGCGCGATCTTGCCCTGAGCGCGCCCGGCGCGTCAATCGCGCGCGACGACCCGCGCGTCGGGGATGCCCGGCGGCGGCGCGCACAGCAGCAGGATGGGCAGCGCGACGAACACCAGGGCCTGGATCACGAGGACGCCGGCCTGGACGACGTGCGCCGGCCACAGCGTCCGGGTGCTCGAGAACAGGTCGACGCGGAACTCGACCACGATCCAGAGCGCGAACGCGGCCGCGAGCGCGCCGACGTTCCACGCGATCCACCACCACGCCCGGCGGGCGCGCGGATCGCGGTACAGCACGATCGCCGGCGCGAGCAGCAGCACGACGTAGGACGCCAGCGGCCACCCGCCCGCGAGCCGGGTCTCGCGCAGCTGGGTATAGGACGACGTGCAGTCGGCGGTGTGGTGCTCGGTGTGGCCGAGCGCGCCGAGCGCGTGGCCGAAGCAGTTGTTCGCGTCGTCGTAGACCGCGTGGCCGGGCAAGAAGCCGACGGCGACCAGCGCGGCGCCGAGCGCGGCGATCGCGACGATGAGCCGGCGCAGCCGCGCGGCGAGCAGCGGCGCGTCGCCCAGGTAGGTCACCTCGGCGGCCTGGATCACGAACCCGGCGAGCAGCGTGCCGAGCGTGGCCATCGCCGCGAGGATCCACGCGCCGAGCTCGATCGCGCGGGCGGGCCACAGCACGACGTCGGCGATGCGCGGGTGGACGTCGGTCATGAACGCGAACGCGACCCCCGACGCGACCACGGCGATCGCGGTCCACGCCCACAGCAGCCACGGCCACGGCCGCGGCCGGCGCCAGATCATCAGGCCGGGCGCCGCGATCGCGAGCATCGGGGCGGCGATGAAACCCCCGCCCGCGCTGCGGATCTCGGTGCCGTCGGGGAAGTGGGTCTCGCTGCCCGGCAGGAACGCGCAGATCGCGAGCGCGACCGCGACCAGCGCGATCGCAACCACCAGCGCGCGCGTCGCGATGCGGATCCCCCGTTCGCTCACGCGGCCAATGGTAGCCGGAACCGGCGGCGCCGCACGCGTCAAGATCCGCGCGCCGCGCGCTCGACGAGCTCCGCGCGCCGGGCGGCGAACTCGTCCTCGGGGACGCGGCGCATCGCCTCGAGCTCGCTCCACGGCAGCGCGTGCCACAGCCGCGGTCGCGCCGCGACCACCAGCCGCGCGTCGGCGTCGAAGTACACGAAGCTCGGCCGATCCTCGAGCTCGAGCACCTTGGGCTGGACGTGGGTGAGCTCCCGGGTCGCCGGCCACCACAGCTTCAGGGCATCGCCCTCGGGGTTGTCGCCCTCGCTGATGATCAGCGTGTCGTCGGGGCCGCGCACCACCGCGGTCACGTTGTCGAGCGGCAGGACCTCCGCGCGCTGGCCCTCGCGATCGATGCGGACCAGCCTCCTGCCGAACCCGCCCACGATCGAGCCATCCGACAGCGCGACCGCGGCGCAGACCTCGTCGGGCGGCTCGAGCGTGCCGCCGAGCGACACCGGCGGCGCGACGCCATCCCAGCGGTACGGCACGCCGTCCCAGATCACGAGCAGCGAGCCGTCGCCGAACGCGACCGCGTCGCAGCCGATGCGCTCCGAGCTCGCCGGCTCCGGGACCGGCAGGGCCTCGAGCGTGCTGGGCGGGCGCAGCACCAGCGGTCGCGCGCCCGGGCGCGGCTGGGTCGTCGGCTGCGGGAACAGCAGCACGCCGTCGCGGGTGGGGCGCGCCAGGCCGACCGCGAACTCCGGCTCGATCGCGAGCGGGCTGCGCCCGGGCAGCTCGAAGTAGCCGAACTTGAACGGCCGGACCTCGCGGTCGGTCACCATCCGGACGAACTCGGTGCCCCACGGCGTGAACGCCGCGGCGGTGACCTGCATGTCGTCGTGGGTGATCACCGCCGGCGGGAAGCTCGCCGTGTCGAGCTCGTGCAGCACGAAGTGCTCGCCGACCAGCATCCGGTCGCCCGAGATCGCGAGCGGCCGGGCGTGCGAGGTGGTCAGCGGGCTCGGCGCCGTCACCACGCGCGGGCGGCGCACCGAGGCCAGCCAGCCCTCCTGCGTCTGGACCACGTCGATGTCGGTGCCCTCCCAGTAGCCCAGGCCGCGCGCGGCGGCGACCCGCAGCACTTCGCACAGCGGCCGGTAGCGCACGCGGTCGTCGGGCGGCATCGCCTCGACCACCTTCTCGACGTGCGCCAGGACTGCGGGCACGTCGCGCGCCGAGACCACCGGCCCGACGCAGTAGTTCTGGTCGAACGCGCGCGGGACGCGCCCGGCGATCTTGGGGTACGCCGCGACGATGTCCGCGATGTAGGTCTCGACGGTGCCGAGCCACTTCTTCGGCAGCGCCGCCTTCATCGCCGCGTCGTCCCACAACGACAGCGCGAACCCGCGGCAGTACGCGTGCGGGGTCTCGGTCGAGACGTAGAGCAGGGCGAGCTCGCCGAGCGCCCGGGCGCCGGTCTCGGGATCCGCGGCGATCAGCTGCTTGACGTTGGTGATCAGCGCGTCGGCGTCGTACTCGCGATCGAACGCGGTGCGGCGGTGCATGCCGCGCAGGAACCGCGCCGAGAACCTCGCGAGCGAGGCGACATCGACGACGTGGAGCGTACAGTCCCAGGCCACGGCTAGCTCCCGGTCCCCGGTGTAGGCATCGGCTCGGGGCGCGGCCATGGGGCGTGGTGCGGCGGTCGGACCGGCTCGGCGTCCGGGCGGTCCCGGACGCCGCTGTCGTCGTCACGGCGCATCCGGAGGATCTTACCGCGGCGGAGCGCCGGTCGCGCTACTTCCTTGCCTCGGACTCCGAGCGCGGGATGCGCGGATCCCCTGGGCGACGCGCCATCGGCGGCGAGCCGCCAGACGTACTCGTCGCCGCGGGTGTCGCCCGGCCGCCCCGGCGTGCTGCGAATCCGAGCCGGCCAGGCTGCGGGCGTTCAGCGGTACTCAGCGGTACGCGGTACAATGATGCGCCGCTGCCGCACGCGCTGTCCCGCGACATCACCGCCGGCTACGCGCCACATCGGGTGTTGGCCTGTTGCCAGGATTGTTCGCTTACCCCGGGTCGGTAACCACGCACGATGGGGACCATGGGGCTGACGACGTGGGCTGTAATCTTGTGCCTTGCGGTGGCCGCCGCGCCGTCCGCTGCCGACGACCACGCGCCGCGCTCGTTGCGCATGCGAGCCTCGCGGCCCACGCGGGCGATCCCGCTCGGCCGTCGAGTCGCCCAGGCGCCGCCCGACGGGGAGCCCGGCGATCCGCCGGCGGATCCGGCGCCCACGCCGCCGGCGGATCCGGCGCCCACGCCGCCGGCGGACCCGGCACCCACGCCGCCGGCGGACCCGGCGCCCACACCGCCGGCGGACCCGGCGCCGGCACCCGCCGCGGCGCCGCCCGCACTGCCCGCGAGCTTGTCGAACACTGAGGACAGTGAGGATGACGGCAAGACCGAGGTGATCTCGGTGACCGAGACGAGCATCGAGCACAAGCTGTTCACCGGCCGGGCGCCGGTCTCGGTCGTGACCCGCGCCGACCTCGCCGCGTCGGGCCGCGCGTCGCTCGGCGATATCCTGCAGTCGCTGCCCGCGCAATCCAACGCCGGCAACGCACAGGTCAACGCCGGCGGCGACGGGACGACGCGGATCAACCTGCGCGGCCTGGGCGCCCCCCGTACCCTCGTCCTGATCAACGGCCGGCGCATCGTCAACAGCGGCCCGGGTGCAGACGCGGCCGTCGACGTCAACGCGGTCCCGCTCCCGATGATCGAGCGCGTCGAGATCTTGAAGGACGGCGCCTCGGCGCTGTACGGGGCCGACGCAGTCGGCGGTGTCGTCAACCTGATCACCCGCACGCAGTACGATGGTGTCGACGTGTCGCTGCTCACCAGCGCGTCGCAGCGCGGCGACGGCTTCGAGTACGACGCGAGCGCCGTCACCGGCTTCACCTCGCACGACAAGAATACCTATCTGGTGGTGTCCGGCGGCTACCAGCGGCACTATCCAGTGTTCGGCGGCGACCGCACGTTCTCGAGCGCACTGCGGAGCTACGACTTCACGAACCGGATCGAGCGGGTCGATGTGTCGCTGGCGGCACCCGACGGTCGGATCGACGCATCGTCGATCGGCGCCGGCGGCATGCACCCGCCCGGCTGCAGCTCGAACGTGTGCAAGCGCGACGGCGACGGCTGGAGCGACTTCGTCGCGCCGCGCGATCTCTACAACGACGCCGCCCACAACTATCTGTACACACCGTCGTCGCGCTACAACGTGTTCGGCACCGCCGGTAACCGGATCAACAACTACATGGCGCTGTTCATCGAGGCCCTGTACCTGCGGCGCTACAGCGATCGCGAGCTGTCACCGGTGGCGTTCGCTGCCGATAGCGTGATCAGCAAGGACAGCCTGTACAACCCGCTCGGCGGCGACATCCTCGACTTCCGGCGGCGGATCACCGAGCTCGGGCCGCGGCACTACCACGACGACGTCAGCATGACCCGGTTCGTGCTCGGCGTGACCGGCACGCTCCCCCCCGAGCTGGGGTTTCTCAAGGACTGGAAGTACGAGGTCTCGCACAACTGGGCCTCGACCGATGCACAGATCAAGAATACCGGCCAGCTCAACAAGCCCCGCGTCGCCGACGCGCTCGGGCCGAGCATGATCGCGCGGAGCATGACCAACGGCAGGATCGCGCCGATCTGCGTCCGCGAGCCCGGCAATCCGGCGACGCAGGTCATTTACGAGGTTCACTATGAGCGCGCCCCCACCATTCAGGTACCGTGCATTCCGCTCAACGTGCTCGCGCCGTCCGGCACGATCCCGAGCGGCCAGCTCGCGCAGCTGACGTTCACCGACTCGGGCCAGGGGACCGATACCATGCGCACCATGCTCACCACCCTGGGCGGACGGATCGCCGAGCTGCCCGACCACGGCGAGATCACGCTGTCGCTCGGCGGCGACTACCGCTACGAGGTCGGCCGCAACAGCCCCGGCTCGGTCGCGAGCACCGGCGACACCACCGACACCGAGACCAATCACACCGACGGTCGATTCCACGTGTTCGAGGGCTTCGGCGAGCTCGCGATCGTCCCGATCTCCGGCCACGACATCGCGCAATGGGTCGAGCTCGACCTCGGCGCGCGCGGGGTCCGCCACGGCCGGTTCGGCTCGAGCCTGACCTACAAGGCCGGCGGGCTGTTCCGCACCGTCCACGGCATCGCCGCGCGCGGCACCTACGCGACCGCGTTCCGCGCGCCGTCGCTGCCCGACATCTTCAGCGAAGCGGTCGAGCGCATCACCACCGCCGAGGATCCGTGCGACGCCGGGCCGCCGAGCATCGGCGACGCCACCCGGACGCTCGACCCGAGGATCCAGGCGCAGTGCACCGCGCAGCGCGTGCCGGTCGGCACCCGGTTCGCCACCGGCCAGCAGTTCACGCTCACCGGCGGCAATCCCGATCTGCAGCCCGAGACCGCGGCGACCACCACGATCGGCGTGGTCGTCGAGCCGCCCCGGCTCAAGGGCCTCGCGGTCAGCGCCGACTACTGGCACATCGACATCGACAACGCGATCGAGACGCTGGGCGCGCAGACCATCCTGGGCAATTGCTACGACCGCGGCGTGCAATCGTATTGCAAGCAGGTCGAGCGCGAGTTCTTCACTCACCGGATCGTCCGGATCAAACAGTTCCTGCAGAACGTCACCCATACCACCACGTCCGGAATCGACCTTGCGCTGTGGTACGATACCAAGCTCGTCGAGCTCGGCCGGGTCCGCGCCGGGCTCGAGGCCCAGTACCTCTTGCGCTACGATCTCGACACCTCGGTCCAGGTGATCCACGGCGTCGGCTACTACGACCTCGGCGTCTACCCGCGGTACAAGGCCAACCTGTCGGGTAGCTGGGTCCATCCGCGTGGCGTCTCCGGCAGCTTCACGCTGCGCTACGTCGGCTCGTACAAGGAGTGCGCCGCCAACAACTGCAACAATGCGCACAACCTCGCCACGGCATCGCGCGACGTCGATCGCTACCTCAAGCTCGATCTGTCCGGCGGTTACGACTTCCATCCCGGCCTCGGCAAGACCACCCTCCAGGTCGGCATCAACAACCTGTTCGACGCCACGCCGCCGGTCGTCTACAACTCCGCCGCCGCCAACTCCGACGCAGCGACCTACGACTTCATGGGCCGCATGGCCTACGTCCGGCTGTCCCAGCTGTTCTAGCTCTCGAGCACAGACCCCGAGCGGGGGCGTCCACCGTCGACGAACGTGGGACGCGCCGTGTGCCCCATCCGAGCGTCAGTGGGCGCAGGCGGAAGAACTGCTCCCACGCCACCGGGTGGGTCCGTGTTCCTCGAGCGGGGCTGGCAGTCGCGGAACTGGCAGCGCCGGGCGAGCTCGGTGATGTCGTCGAGCGCGAGGTCGAGATCTGGTCGTCGATCAACGCAACTGCGCGCGCAGCGGCGCTCGGCACACATCGCCTCCGAACAGGTTGCTATCCGCTTGCCAGCCACGCCGCCTGGTGTTCCAGATGCGAGGCAACACAGTGATCTCTCGCGCCTTCAGATCCACCTCGATCAGCGAGTACGCGTTGGGATACCGGCTGCTCTCGTAGCACGCACCGGCCGCGATCTCGACGAGGCCGGCGTGATCCGAGCTCATGATCTGCTCCACGCTACTGACGTGGAGGTGTCCGCGCAGGACGATCGAACTGGATCGACGCACCTCGAGGCGCGCCGGCTCGTCGAACTCGGCGAAGTAGCTCCACGGGTGGTGCATCGCGGAGATGACGAGATCGTCATCGTCGGAGCCACGAAGCAGCTCGTTGGCCTGCCACAGGCTGAGCAGCAGCTTGCCGTGGTCCTCGTCTCCGCAGGACATGAACGACGAGCAGAACGCGGCGATCCGGACCTTGGCTCCGCGGATCGTGTGCACCACGGAACCCCACGGCACTGTCCAGGTGCGCCCGCTGGTGCCGAGCTGGTTCAGGAAGTCGATGAACCCGGCGTGTCGCGCCATCAGGCACGCGCGCTCGGAGGGGACACCGAGCACAGCGACCAGGTCGGCATCGCGCTTCGACGCGAGCAGGGTGGCTTGTACCGAGCGAGCCGCGATACCAACGGCCTTCCAGTCGGCATCGTGGTTGCCGGGGGTGATCACCAGTTCGCGAGGCGTCAGCTGCGCCGCCGGCAGCAGCTCCTCGCAGATCCATTGCTTCGCCAGTTCGTACTCCTCACGTTGACCGGCGAACGCGATATCCCCGGTGATCACGACGAGATCGGCCTTGTGCCCCTTGGCCGCGAGCGCGACCGTGTCTGTGACCAGTCGCCCGAGGACGGTCGTCGAATCCCAGGTGGTCCCGCCGGGCCCGGCGCGAAAGTGCAAGTCGGAAAGGTGAAGGATACGAATCGTGCAGTCGTCGCCGATGGCGGTGTGCGCGAGGGGCGCGACCGGGGCGGCATGCTCGGCGGAATCATCCGCGATGATGGGGATCGGCAGGCTCGACGGGCGCCGCGTCGTCACGAAGCCCAGACCGTCAGCCGTGCGCGCGAGGTGCACGCCGCAGTCGCGTGCAAACTGCTCCCAGGATAGCTCGCGTAGATAGAAATCAAGCTTGGGATCGGTGATCGCGATCCTGCCGTCGCCCGGGCTCCAGAACAGCAGCTCTCGCCAGCGCGCGGAGTCGTTCGCCCGCGCGGCGAGGACGCCGAACGACTCCTCGAGGTCGGAGAACATGCCGCGGACGTCCGCGATCGTCACGCTGCCGCGATCGTTCCGGGCGAGGCTCCATAGCACCGCGATACCGGCGCCCCGCCGCGCGCAGTCCAGGTCGAGGGCGACGAACTCCTGGAGTCGCTGATGAAACTGATCGCGCAGATCGGCGAGCAGGCCGACGCGGACCTCGTGGACGCGGGTCGCGATCGTCCGGCGCGTCCGCTGGGTCACGAGGACATCCAGCTGCAGCAGCATCTTCTCGCAGATGAGCTGCGCGAGCATCAGGCTGCCGCGGACGTCCAGCACAATGTCCCGCTTGCGCGAGAACACGACGTTCGCAGCCCGCTCGCCCTTGGTGACCATTTCCAGCACGACGGTGTCCGGTTGCCGTCCGAACGGAATCATCGTCGCGCGTCCACCGCCCAGGTCTGCGATGTTGGCGATCAGGGTCGAGCCCATCCCGTTGATGCCGATGAGGATGAACTTGACGGCGTGGTTCCGGATGTCGAGCGCGGCTTTCGCGAACTGACCGACGCGCTTCTGCAGCGCGGTGTCGAGCTCGTGGAAGTCGTCCACCAGCACAAAACCCAGCGCGTTGCGCAACGGGCCCTGAACAAGCGCCGCGAGGCGAGCGCGCTCGTTCTCGACCTTGCACTGAAAGTATGTCTCGGTCCAGTCGCGGTAATCCGCGCCACGAGCCCGCGAGGTCGCGGCAAGCGCGGCGCTGGTCTTGCCGGTGCCCGATGGCCCCTCGAGAACCAGCGCTTTGCCGAAGTTCACGAGCTCGTAGTCGAGACGGCGCAGCTCGGCGGTCTCGACCAACGTCAGCTCGGGGGTCCGCGTCGTGGAGAAAATCTGGTGGATCGGAACGGTCCGGACGATCGGGACCGGAGGGTCGATCGTCTCCACGTCGTCATCCAGGAAGTCCCGCGTCTCCGCGATCTGCGCGATGCGCGTCGCGAGCTCGGCCCACAGCTGCTCGGGCGAGCTGGCCTGCTCGATGGCGTCATCGAACATGGGGCGGCGGGTGCCGAGTGGCGTCTGCTCCCAGAGGCATCGCCGCAACACCACGCTGAGGTAGAGCGTGTGATCGGAGAGCATATCCAAGCTATGGCCCAGCTCGCGGCCAACTTCGGATTGCAGGAGCTCTGCGCTGAGCAGGGCGAGGATCATATCGGCACCCGGCAGCAGATCGTCGAGCTCGCGCACGGTCCGGGCCGCGTGCAGAGTGAGCCAGTGGCCCTGCACGAGCGGCTCAGTGTGGGTCGCGATGCGCGCAAATGCCTCGACATCACGCTCGTCGTGGACGCAGACGAGCACGCGGGGCACCGTCCTCGACGGGTCGATGTCAGGAACGACCATGCCGATGGCGTACTGCGCCGCGACGTCCGCGATCTCGCGCCGGTGCCGCGGACGTTCGCGGACCAGCAGCTCGAAGAAGCCCTGGTTCAGACGTCCGGATTGCACGAGGACGCCGACCAGGTCGAGGGCACACCTGAACGGAATGCTCGACCACCTCAACTCCTGGACGAACTCAGGTGCATAGTCGCGCGCGAGGCGCTGCAGATCGGAGCGAGTGAAGATCTGCGAAAGCAGCGCAGCCAGCGCTGCCTGCGCACCATTCTCCTTCGCCATCGACGACGAGTCATACCACGGCGCCACGGTCGCTTCGGTCACACGAAGGAGCGGCGCGGGGTGCCCGAGGGGAGGCCAGGCTCACCCAACGATCGGGGGCATGATTGTTCACGCGTGAACTGCTGGACGTGGGCCGCTCGTGCCGGTAGGGCCCCAACCCTTCCGATCAAGATCCGCGCGCACCACGCCCCGTTCGACGAATCGCGGCGGCTCGATGCAGGGAAGCTCTCGAGCGAGGTGAGGGCGCCCGCCGGGCGGTCTACCTCGTGGCCTCGGCCAGGAACCGCGCGGTGCGCGTGAGCAGCTCGATCTTGGTGTCGCGCCGGTCGACGGTGTGGCCCTCGCTCGCCGCGACCATGTACTCGACCGGGACCTGCCGGCCCCGCAGCGCGCGCACGATCGCGTCGGACTCCGACCGCGGGACCCGTGGATCGTTCTGGCCGGCGTACACGAACAGCGGCGCGGTGATCTTGTCGACGTCGCGCATCGGGCTGAACTCGTCGAGCAACGCGCCGTCGCGGTCGAGATCGCCGAACTCGGTGACGAACACGCGGCGGATCGCCGCGTCGGTCGTGCGCAGGAACTTCTTCAGGTCGGCGACGCCGTACAGATCGACGCCGGCGCGCCACAAGGTCGGCTGGCGGGTCAGCGCCATCAGCGTGGTGTAGCCGCCGTAGCTCTGGCCCCAGACGATGACGCGCGCCGGGTCGCACCACGGTTGGCGCCTGGTCCACGCGTTGACCGTCTCGAGGTCCTTGAGCCAGTCGGCGCGTTTCTCGCGGTTGTCGGCCATCTCGTAGGCGCGGCCGAAGCCGGTCGAGCCGCGGACGTTGGGCTCGAGCACGGCGTAGCCGAGCGCCAGGAAGAATCGCGCGTAGGCGTTCCAGCGGATCGCGTAGCTCGACGCCGGGCCGCCATGGAAGATCACGATCGTCGGCCGCTTGCCCGGCTTTGCGACCGGCAGGTAGACGTTGATCGGGATCGACAGCCCGTCGAACGCCGGGATGCTCTCGATCTTCGCCGTCAGCTTCGGCAGCGCGTCGAGGCCGGGGCGCTTGTCCTCGCGCAGCGGCCGCACGGCGCCGGTGGCGAGCTCGACCGCATAGACATCGGCGGGGCGATCGGGCTGCGAGATCAGGATCGAGAACTGCTTGCCGTCGGCGCGAAACGCCCCGAGCTGGACGTCGCCGAGCGGGACCTTGATCGGCCGCACCAGGGCGAGCGTCTTGCCGTCGAGCACGCGGATCTCGCCGTGGTCGCCCGCGGCGACCTGGACCGCCACGCGGTCGCCGGCCGGCGACACCTTCGCGATCAGCGGCGCACCGCGCGGCGCCCGGCTGACGTAGCGCGCCAGCTCCTTGCCGGTCTTGCCGTCGAGCGCGAGCAGCACCGAGGACTCGCTGCCTTCGTCGGTCGAGATGTAGAGTCGCGCGCCGTCGGCCGCGTACGCGGCAGTGACGATCGTCGCCTTCTTGCCCTCCGGCGGATAGATCCGCCGCGCCGCGCCGGTCGCGACGTCGACCTCGGACAGCACCGCCTCGTCGAACGAGCGCAAGGAGACGAACAGGGCGCGGGTGCCGTCAGGCGTGACGTCGCGGAGGCTCCCGGGGCCGGGGCTGGTGTAGACCAGCCGCGGCGCGCCGCCGGAGATGCTCTGCTCGTAGACCATCGTCGACGGATCGCTGACCCGCGACGCCGCGTGGAACATCAGATCGGGGCGCTTGCCCGGCAGGATCGGCTCCTGGCGGTGCACCCCGGGCTCGGGCGTGAGGTCGGTGGGCGACGAGCCATCCGCGGCGAGCCGCCAGACGTGGTGGTTCTCGTCGCCGCGGGTGTCGCGCAGGTAGAGGATGTACTTGCCATCGACGGTGTACGCGGCCCAGATCGCGCGCTCGGGGCCGGAGGTGATCGCCGCCGGCGGCTCACCTGGCTTGGCCGGATCGCCGGCGTAGATCTGCGGGCTGCCGTCGCGCACCGAGCCGAACACGATGCGCTTGCCATCGGGCGACCAGCTCGCGACCAGCGTCGAGAAGAAGCCGTTCCAGTTGGGGTACGCGTCGACGATCGACTGCGCGAGCGGCGCCGCCGCCGCATCCTGCTGCCGCTGTGCGTCGGTCAGCACCGTCGGCTCGGTGGCTTCAGGCGCTGGTGGCGTGGTCGCGGTTGGCGCAGGTGCAGCCGGCGCGGGGCTCGGCGGTGGCGACGGCGTGACTTCCGCCATGGGCGGGGAGCCGGTGGGCAGCTTGGCCGGCTGGCCCGAGCCAGCACAGGCCACGAGCAACACGAGCGCGAGCGACCGAGGGGAATCGAACATCTGGCCTCCGATTTCGGCCGCATCGTAGCACCGATGCGTTGCTGTCATGTCTTGCGCCGGGCAATGCGTGGCCGGCGACCTTTCCCTCGCTTGCCCGGCCCGATTGGCCAAAGCATCCCGCACGTCAGCAGTAGATGCCTCCAGAGCGTGACTACCGAACAGGTCGCCGCCGATGCATCGCCTTGGACGCGGCTGCGCCGGCAGCGACGATGGCTGGTCCGCTCGGTGCCGTTGCAAGTCTTGCCCTCGGAGTTCGCAGCTCGATACATCGCTGTTTCATCGAGATGACGTGCTTTGGCGTGGTGAGACGAAACCGGATGCTTGCGGCGGAGCAGATCAGTGTCCGGTGGCGCAACGGACCATGTCTCCGTCTGATATGGCGCTGCAGGAGGCGCAGTGCAGTAGATCGAACATCCGGGGTTCGCCAGCGCAATCGCCATTGTGGTCATGATCTTGAGTGCTGTCATTCGCGTACAGAGTCGCGAGCAAGTATCAGGCCGAGTCATTATCCTTGATCTCCACCGGGTGGAGGCGTGCTCGGTCAATTCGCGCGAGCGATTCGCGTAGTTGAGTCGGTCGATCTTCCGGGCCACGCGAACCAACGGCGATCACGATCACGAACGCGGGCGCGGGATGCGATACAGCCCGAGCTTGTTCACCAGCGTCGTGCGAGAGATGCCCAGCTGCTTCGCCGCGCGCGTCTGGTTGCCCGCGCAGGCTTCGATGGCGGAGATCACGCGGGCGCGATCGCTGCGCTGCTCGGAGTCGAGGAAATCGAGATCGTCGACCTCGCGGTTGGTCTCGGTCTGCGGTGCGCGGCGCTGCGGCGTTCTCGTCGCGTCCCCTGACATGGAGAACGCGAGGTGCCGACTGCCAAGCTGCGACCCCCGCGACAGCAAGACCGCTCGATCGATCACCGCCTTGAGCTCGCGTACATTCCCGGGCCAGTCGTACGCTGCGAGCGCGGCCAGCAGCTCGGGGGTGGCGACGATGTCCGGTTTGCCCAGTCGCTGCTTGGCCTGCTCGATGAACTGGAGCGCAAGTGGCGCGATCGCGGCCCGGCGTTCGCGCAGAGGCGGGATTCGCAGGCTCACGCCATCGAGCCGGAAGAACAGGTCCTGCCGGAACCGACCGGCATCGACCTCGGCCGTCAGCTCACGATTTGTCGCGGCCACGATTCGTATGTCGATCAGCGTCGCCCGGGTCGAACCGAGCCTCCGGATCTCGCGTGATTCGACGGCGCGCAGCAGCTTGGCCTGGAGCGCCAGGGGCATCTCACCGAGTTCGTCAAGAAACACCGTGCCGCCGCTCGCGCCCTCGAGCAGGCCCTGCCTCGCGGCAATCGCGCCGGTGAACGCACCTTTCTCGTGACCGAACAGCTCGCCGTCGAGCAAGGTCTCGGACAGCGCTGCACAGTTGACGCTCGCGAGCTTTCCGGCGCGGCCGCTGAGCGCATGGATCGTGGTCGCAAGGACCTCCTTCCCGACGCCGGTCTCGCCCAGCACGAGCACGTTCACGTTGCTCCGGGCGATCTCGCGGACCAGAGCCGAGACACCACCCGGCGTCGGGTCCTCGACGATGAGCCGGTCCCGGCCGCTCCGGTCCGTGGACGGGCCGACGGCTTGTGCATCGACGATGATGAACGAGAACGGGCCGATGTGGAAACCTTCGCCGGGCGACAGGAGGATAGGTTCGCCGCCCCGGACGATACGGCCCGCGAGACGCACGCCGTTCGTCGAGCCGAGATCCTGAAGCGAGAGCTCGGGTGTTCGCCGAAGAATCGCGTGACGGCGCGACAGCGAGCGGTGGTCCAGGACGACATCGCAGGCCGCCGCGCGGCCGATCACGACGTGGTCCTGCGTGAGCGGATGTGTGACAAACAGCGAACTTCCGACGACGACCAGCATGCTCCCGGGTGCCATGGTCCCCGAGTCGGGGCGCGTGACCTCGGGGTCGTCGTTCTTCGAGCCCACATGCATGATTCTAGCCGATGCGGGTGCCGAACCAGCGTTCTACCGGGAGGTTTGCTCGGCTCTCACGAAGCGAGCTGTTCGAGTTGGCCGGTCGAATTGACCGACCGGCCCGGCGATCTGACCGTGGACTCGGATGGTCGCCCCTCAAGTGTTCGGGAGAAGCCGAAGACGGCCTTGGACCAGCGATTGCTGTGCACGTAAATGGAAGAGCCGAAGAGGATATGATGAAGAGAAGCTCAATGTGGACGGTTACGGCAGTAGCTGCGCTTGCGTGGGGTGGCTGCAGCGATCTCCAGCTCGCAGACGTGGTGCAAGAACTCGTGAGATGCGACGAGATGACATGTTCGAACTCGCTGGACATACCGCCCCGGGAACCTGCTGGGTGTTACGGTGAGATGTGCGGCCTGGACGGGGGACACCCCCTGCCTCCGGAAATCGAACCTGACCCTGGTTTGGTCGGGTTGCTCCATGAACTGAACCTCTCGGGCATCCCTAACCGCGATGGCCTCAGGATCGAGACCGCGCACGTGCAGGCCAAAAATCCTGCTCAGATCCGCAAGGACAATGGGAGCTACAATCTCACAGTGCAGCATGGCCGACTGATCGGAATCGCCGATGCTGCGATACTCCAAGCGGGAGACCTTGTGGGCGCTGAGATTCGGGTTGGGGCATTTGGGAGGGGAGCAGCCTGGTTCAGCATGCGTATCGAGAGCATGCGTCAGTTCGCGCTGCCGTTTGGTCAGTCGGGCCAGGTGGAGGCGTACCGTATCAGCGTGCGGAGCCCTTGGTCCGAAGGGGTCGCCCCTCTGTGCGCTTCCAACTACGGCGGCGGAACATCGAACGCGGGGGCACTGGGCGGCATGGAGCCCGGAGAAGTCATCGTGTTTGAAGGCGACAGGATCGACACCTACTACAAGACCATGAACTCTCAGCCAGAGCCCGACTGGATCAACTTCGGCTGCGCTGGGTCCGCGTTCGCGAAGCTATACTTGATGGGCGAAACCATCGGTACTCAGCCAAATCCCCTCGAGATGGACTCGTGGCGGGAGCGTCAGGCCATGTTCAAGATGCTGGTCGCCGACTACTGTGGCATTGGTCTCACCTTCACGGTTCCGGGCGAACCGCTGCTTTGGCAGGGTGGTCGTGTGTCGTATGCGCTGCCGTCGTTCAGCCTGGAGGCTCGGTGGGACGAACATGGCGCGACCTGCCTG
>Ga0307515_10002289_pt1 | contig 41911 bp, 39 predicted proteins | sample 17_EM_MG_FD_194513 | JGI IMG/M metagenome (GOLD analysis project Ga0307515, IMG submission 194513) | Populus trichocarpa ectomycorrhiza microbial communities from riparian zone in the Pacific Northwest, United States - 17_EM | ecosystem: Host-associated > Plants > Roots > Unclassified | place... | reverse complement strand
TACATAACAATCATTAAACTTTAAAATTGTAATTATGGCATTTACACTACCGGCGTTATCCTACGCTACCGATGCATTGGAACCGCACATTGATAAACTTACCATGGAAATTCACCACGGTAAACATCACCAGGCTTACGTTACTAATTTAAATAAAGCCCTTGAAGGTAAGCCAGAAGCTGATAGCAGCATTGAGGATATCATCAAAAACATTTCGAAATTCGCGCCTGCTGTACGCAACAATGGTGGCGGTCACTACAACCACACCCTGTTCTGGACTTTGCTTTCGCCAAATGGTGGCGGCGAACCTACAGGTGCCTTAGCTGCTGCAATTACCAGCACTTTTGGTTCAATTGCCGATTTAAAAACTAAAGTTAACGAAGCCGGTGCAACCCGTTTTGGCTCGGGCTGGGCATGGTTAATTGTTACTGCTGATAAAAAACTGGCCGTATCATCTACACCAAACCAGGATAACCCTTTAATGGATATTGCCGAAGTAAAAGGCACACCAATTTTAGGTATCGATGTCTGGGAACATGCTTACTATCTTAAATATCAAAACCGCCGTCCTGATTATTTGGCAGGCATCTGGAGCGTAATCAACTGGGCACATGTTGCCGAGCTTTATGCAAAAGCAATAGCTTAATTTTTAAGCAAACATTAAAAACAGAAACGGCTCCGCACAACGCAACGGGGCCGTTTTTTTAACATATGACCACCGATATACTAAAGCTTAAAGTTGAGCGGATTAAATGGGAAACCCCGGATACGGCTACCTTTTACCTGTCCAATGCATCGGGCGACCCTGTCCGTTATAAAGCAGGGCAATTCCTGACATTGATATTTAACCACCATAACCAGGAAATCCGCCGGTCATACTCCTTGAGCTCGTCGCCAGATGAACCATTGCTTTCCATCACCATAAAACGTATCAGCAACGGTGAAATTTCGCGTTTTATGCTTACCAAAATAAAGGCCGGCGATGTATTGAATGCCCTGTCGCCCGCAGGCAGGTTTATAGTAAGTGGCTATGAGCAAGATAAATCCTTATTGTTTTTTGCAGGAGGAAGCGGCATTACCCCTATATTTTCGCAGGTAAAGTATATCCTGAACCGGGCGGGGAAAAGCAGGCTGACACTTATTTACAGTAACCAGGATGCCAGCTCCATACTATTTAAAAACGAACTTGACCATCTGGCCGCCCGGCACCCCGACAGATTTAGCATCATCCACCTGCTAAGCAGTGAAGCCAATCGCCTGAATGCCGATAGGGTTGAAGCCTTTACCCGGCAATTAGTGTCGGCAGAACTGGAAAAAGCCGGATTTTACCTCTGCGGGCCATTCCCGTACATGCGGATGATCCGCTTTGCGTTGATATATATGGGGATTGAGCCCAGCCAGATCCGGAGGGAAAATTTTGTTTTAGAGACAGTTGCAGTAACCGGTTCCACCACCAATTTCCCTCCTCGTAACATCAGGATCAGGTTTAAGGGCGAGTTGTACGATCTGCCCGTGGGCGAAAATCAATCCATACTGCAAGCGGCGTTGCAAAACAACTTGCTGTTGCCCTATAGTTGCCGCAATGGCATCTGTTCTACCTGCACAGCCAGATGCCTTAGCGGCAAGGTAGCCATGGTAAAAAACGATGTGCTTACCGATGCCGACCAGGCAGCCGGGCTCATCCTCACCTGTACCGGCCACCCTGTGACTGATGATGTGGAAATTACTTTTGAGTGATTTTGTGGCCATAGGGTGAAACAATAAAAGACCGCGAATAAGTAACCGATAATGCATCGTCTCAAATCCACCTCCTGCTGTAGCGTTTGCAAAAAAACATCCGTAATGGTTTTATATATACTTACTAACCATTACTATGAAGCAAATTTTTACACAAAGGGCAGGCATGATCGGGATGATATGTTTGCTTGCGGTTTCTTTAACATCGTGCCTTAAAGACGACGATAACCACCAATACATAGCGCCTAAAGTAGCTTTGGTTTCGGCAATCAACGCTTCGCCCGATGCCCAGCCGGTTGATTTTTTCCTTGACCAAAACCGGGCCAATAACTTTTTTATCAAGAGCGGCGAAAGTCTTGATTACATTAACGCCTACACCGGCAAGCGCACCATTACATTTTATGTAGGCGCCAGCAACCAAAAAATTATCAGCGATACCGCGACTTTTCAACCTAACAAACTTTATTCGGTGTTTTTGGCCAACGTAGTAAGTACGCCCGGCATCCTTGTCATTCCCGATTCGGTAGAGATGCCTGCCGAAGGTAAGGCGGGTGTACGCTTTGTTAACCTGAGCCCCGATAACCAGGCGCTTGACCTGGTCGTTAAAGCAGGCGCTACCCTGGCTTCGGCAAAAAGCTACAAACAATACAGCCCTTTTGTTACCGTTACCGGCGGCAGTACCTACACCTTCGAAATCCATAAGGCGGGTACAGCTACGGTATTGTATACCCTAACCGACGTGCAAATTAAAAACAAAACGCTCAACACCATCTGGGTGCAGGGCCTCTCGGCAGCTACCGATTCAAAAAAGCTAACCGCTCATGCGCAGGAGAATGTGTATTATTATTAGTGAGTGGTTGATTGGGTTGATTGAGTGAGTGGTTGATTAGGTTAAAAGACGTTAAAAAACAAGCACCATCTTCCAACTTAATCAACTCAATCAACCACTCACCAAACAAGGGCGTCGCCCCATTGGTAGAAATGGGGCCGGGCTAACCGCTCATACGCGCACTGGGCTTTAGGCTCGGGCCGGTATCCGCTAATATCCCTAACGCGAACTGCGGGTATGCAAAAACACCCGGATGAAACGAACATCCGGGTGTTGCACATTTTTTACTTAGCATGGCGTTTACCTATCAGCGGGCCACAAGGCTGGAGCCTCGCGGCCCGCTGGGGCATATCATAAAATCAGCATAGCCCAAAGTGTTGCGTTGCGCAACAGGTGGAACAGCGTAATTTACTATCTATCTAACAATCAACACCTTAACAATTGTCATATTTTACAAACCGCAACAAAATCGCAACAGCGGATCAATGTATGGAGTTTGCAAGTGGCGTTTCCGGGAAAATGCTTTCGGCAATACTCCCAACTTTTGAATTTTGCCTTTTGCCTTTTGAATTAACAGAGCGTCCCCGCCGCCGGTAGAAGCGGCGGTCAGGTTTTCCGTTACAAGCCCTCGCTTTGCCTTTGCCGCCCCGGCCCACCCGCGCTGTGGGCTTTTCACTGCAATCCCTAACGCGAACTGCGGGTATGCTATTGGTGAAGATGGAAATCGTTTTAGCATAACGTTTACCTGGCGCCGGGGGTATTGTGAGGCCATCGATACATTTGCTAATCCGTTTTAGCAGGGAGCTTGCTTATCGGCGGAGCACACGCGATACGCGTGCGCCAGCGGGAACTACTGGTGGTAGCGGCCATGGCTCTGCATCAGCGGACACCTATTTATCTACCGGATATAATTTCTGTTTTATTTTTTGATATGCCTGATTTGAAAGCCATCCAGTTACTAATGTTTGAAACGATTCATCGTTAACAAACCTTGCGAATATGTCCTCATTCTGGTCAATCCTTTCCATAAATAGGCTTTGCAAGAGATTCTTAAATACGAGTTCAAACTTTTCTTGCGGATTTACTTCGGCTGCTTTAATTATAGCATCATCTAAAACGGCGGTTTCTACTAACTGATCAAAGAAATACTGATCCGCCTGGTTGAAATCTGTCCCAAATCTTTCATTTATTATGTAGACCAGTTTAGAAAAAGGGACTTCAGGTTCTCTGAGTATGCCGGTGCCCACTTCAGTCGGTCCATCTAAAACATATTTGTGGCCTTCACTCAAACTTATAGATCCTTCACTTATTTTTTGAAGACGGTAATATTCCAGTCTTATTACATCATCAAAATCGAGCGCTACACCGGTATTTCGTTTAGGCAACTTAGGAGAGAGATAACGCAAAAAAATAAATAGTTTCTCTAAGTCGGAATCCTGATAGGGGATTATCTGACTTAAAAAGCTGTATAAATTACGGAACGCTATTACTTTACCGCGCCATAATTCAGCTTCTTCTTCATCTTCTTTTTGAAAAACCGAAAACCGCAATACAGCCGGATCTAACGCAGCATTCATAGCTTCATGATCATAAGCGCTCTGTTTTTGCCGGGGTTTAAAATAAATCCCGCAAAATTTATCTAAATCACTTCTTAAGTAAATATCCGAAAGGTCCAATTCCGCTTGCAACCGGTATAAGCTAGCAGGGTCGGCTTCTTCACCAATTTCAGCACCATCGTAATAGGTTTTAAAAGCGGCTTGTATATCTTCCCTGTCATTAACAAAGTCCAGAATAAAAGTCTCTTCTTTAAGAGGGTGCATTCGGTTTAGGCGCGATAGCGTTTGCACAGCCTGGATGCCCGACAGCCGTTTATCTACATACATGGTATGTAATAAAGGTTGATCAAATCCGGTTTGGTACTTTTCTGCTACCAGCAATAAATGATACTCTGCAGTAGCAAATTTTTCCGGTAGTTCTTTCTCTCTTACACCAAGATTCATTCCTTCCTCCGTGTAGTTAACATCGGGTATCTTATCGTCAGCTACCGCCCCAGAAAAAGCAACAAGCGACTTAATCCTATATCCTTTGCTTTTAATATAGTGATCAAAACTCTGTTTATATCTAACAGCTTCAAGCCTTGAGCCGGTTACAATCATTGCTTTTGCATGGCCTCCTATTTTATGACGGGTTGCAGCATTAAAGTGCTCCACCATAATTTCTGTTTTTTGGGCAATGTTGTGCGGATGCAGTTTAAGGAACCTTGCCAACGCTTTTGCAGCTTTTTTTCTTTCAACCTGAGGATCATCCTCGCCAGATTTTAATAATTTATAATAGGTGGCGTAAGTAGTATAGTTTTTAAGTACATCAAGTATAAAACTTTCTTCAATTGCCTGGCGCATGGTGTATTTATCAAACGCCTCACTATCGGTGCCAAATACTTTAAAAGTTTTGTGTTTGGGCGTGGCCGTGAAAGCAAAAAAGCTGATGTTGCTTTGCCTGCCTCTTTTTGCCATGCTCCTATACAATTTTTCCATCGGCTCAGCACCGTCTTCTATCGCTCGTTTGCGTGCTTCTTGTACCAATTGATCGCCTCCTAATACTTCTTTTAAATCGGTGGCAGTTTCCCCACCTTGCGAGCTATGGGCTTCGTCTATTATAACGGCAAATTTTTTCGTTTTTAATACGCCAAGGCTTGCTTCGCCTCTTTCTTCAGCCAGCTTTACCAGTTGTTGCGAGACGAATGGAAACTTTTGCAACGTTGTTATAATAACAGGAACAGCGTTTTCCAATGCTTCTGCTAATTGGCGTGAACTCTCATCAATTTTTTCGACTACGCCACGTTTGTGTTCAAACTGATAGATATTATCCTGTAACTGTTTGTCTAAAACCACCCTGTCAGTAATAACAATAACCGAATCAAAAACTTTACTGTTGTTGCTGTGGTGTAAGGAAGCCAAACGATGAGCCAGCCAGGCGATGGTATTGCTTTTACCGCTGCCGGCCGAATGCTCGATCAGGTAGTTTTTACCTACACCATCTGTCAGCGCAGCAGTTATAAGATTTCTAACAGCTTTTAATTGATGATATCGCGGAAATATCATCGTTTCTTTTTTTATTTTCCGGCCCTCATCTGTGAGTTTTTCTTCAACCTGCAGGTGAATAAAACGGGCAAGTAAATCAAGAAAGCTATCGGGCCGTAATATTTCCTCCCATAAATAGCCTGTTCTATACGTTCTGTTATCAGTGTCAACAGGATTACCGGCCCCCCCATTGTTGCCTCTATTAAAAGGTAAAAAGTATGTCGCATTACCGGCAAGCCTGGTAGTCATATAAACCTGTTCGGTATCCGCAGCAAAATGTACAAGCGTTCTTTTTTTAAACTCAAAAAGTAATTCCCGCGGATCGCGGTCTGTTTGATATTGTAACCTGGCATCTTCAAAAGTTTGATGCGTCATGGGATTTTTTAATTCCAAAGTAGCAAGGGGAATACCATTAAGGCTCAATATTACATCAACGGCGTTTTTATTACGTATCGAATATTGCAATTGCCGGGTGATACCTAATTTATTTGCCGAATAGCTTTGCTCTAATTCGGGGTTCATGGTATGGGATGCCTTAAAATAAGCTACATGCAATAATCGGCCATAGCATTTAAAGCCATGTCTTAATGTAGCTAACACGCCATGCAGATCAATCCATTTGCAAAGGTCATTAATTACTTGTCCTTCGGTATGTGTGCCTAATAGCGCCTCCAGCCTGGCCCATTCTTTTAGCTGCGTTGTTTTAATAAACGCAAGCACTGCATCAGGAAAAATAGCCTTCTCTTTATCGTATCCTTTCCGATCGATAGCGTAATAGCCATTATCAAGTAGGTAATACTCAATAACTGTTTCAAATGCTAATTCAGAATAAGTTTTCATAAGAGAAATATAATCGTTATTTCCTTTTTTGTTGTTTAGCAAATTTTCGCTTTGTTGCTATTTTATCCAATTGCAAAATATATTCCTTTAGTGCGTGCTTAATGGCAATGCAAAATTCAATATATTTACCATTAGCCAAATTTGTTATATCATCGATAGCCTGTTGAGCGCTGTTTTTTGAAATAGGAGAATCACCGTCATGTCCATAAATAAACTCATTTATGGCTCGCTTTCTATCTTCTATTAAACTTTTATGGTCTAACTTTAGTAGCTCAATCGTTTGCTTTGCCCTTTTATTATTTCTATATGCTGTAACTTTTCCTTCTATGTTAAAGGTAATTAAAGATTCACACTGAATTGCCAAAGGCGAAATGAAGTTTTTACCACTATCCGCCCACCAATTGCCTTTTTCTTGTGCCCCGTATCTAAATTTCGTTTTCATACCCTCTTTAGGAAAGCATGCTAACATATTACGATAATCTAAGTCCGATCCTACCAAATCTTCCCTACACAAAGTTTCCGGTTTTATATGTTCAATATGGCAACTATCCATACTAATCCTACGCATAGTGTACGCACACAATTCGCCCTGTTCGGTTAATAAAGCCTCTTTAAGCGGATTTCTTTCATTGGAATGAAGATGTCTGTAATCTTCGTTGATCTTTCCTTTAACGGCTTTACACCAATCGGAATATATTTTAGGAGCACCAAGCTTCTTTATATGCTTCATTCGTGGCTCGCAATTACTTTAAATCTGGCAATGCGGGCTTCGAATACCGACCATTCTGATAAATCCAGTCCATTCTTTTTATAAGAAGACATGGCTTTAATCGCTTTTTCGAAGTTTGCATTTGCTATCATTTGCTCCACCTTTTTTATCGCTTTTAATGCATATTCCGGTCGATCATCCACTTCCATCAATAGTTTTAAAACAGAATTCGTATCCATCCCTAAACTTCTGTCTGGTGTTATAACTTCGGAATTGTTGATGATTTGTACTTGTTCGGGCTTCAAAGAAGGAATTATTTGGGGCGAGTGGCTTGTCGCGATAAACTGACAATTAGGAAAAGCCCTTACGAGGTTTTCAGCAATCGTTCTTTGCCACTTGGGATGAAGGTGTAAGTCCAACTCATCTATTAATATAATCCCATTACCTTCCAATGGATTTTCCAATCCGGGGTTTGCCTGGCTGAGGCGCCTGGCAATATCCAATACGAGGGCCAATACGCCTCGTTCTCCATCAGAGAGTTGGCGAATGTTTAGGGTAGCTCCCGATTTAACAACAGTAAATGTGGAAACGCCATCAATCTCCGCTACGTTAAGATCAGAAAATCCGGGTAAAAAATCATATACCGCCTTCCTTAATACATCGATTTTTTTACCTGCTGATTTATTTTCGGCGCTCAAAACCTGCTGAACTTTAACCCAATCTGCAAAGATTCTCAAATTAAATTCACGATTGGGCGATAATGCATCGGCAAAAGCTGCTGCCTGCCCGCCGGCACTTGCAGCTTTACCCGGATCTCTGTCTGCAATCAATGATCTTTTTGTAGAAAAAAAGACACCTATGGATTGGCTTGATGATTTATCTGCATTGGGAAAATGCCCTTTTAATGAGGGCGTTATTGTTTCAGCTTCAGGTGTCTGCTCAGTTTGAGCTCTGATATCTTCGGTTTCTCTGATTCGTATCGCCTCCCGTTGTTGAATAATAGACAACTTGAACTTTGTTGTTTCGATTTCAAAATCGCATGAAATTTGCAAAAAAGAGATTCCTATTTTAATATCAGAAATAGAAAAACTTTCTTTACGGTTTTTCGATGCGGTAATTTCGGGTTGTATATGAGATAAGCAAATCCTCAAAGCATCTAATACGGTTGTTTTACCTACACCATTGATCCCAACCAATAAATTCATGCCCGGGTGAAATTCAAAAAAAGCATCGGTATAGGCCCTTAACCCTGCTATATGAAGTGTTTTTATGATCATGATGTTATTATTTCTATCTGCCCGGTTACCGCCGAAGATATCAGAGCTTCTCGTCTTTCTCTTAATAAATTAATGCTTTTCTGAGTCGCTTCGCTAATTTTATCAATCTTAGTTGTTTCCTCCTTTAAATATTCAACGATTTTTTGTTGTTCATAAAAATCAGGTACCGGTATAAGTAGATTTTTAATAACGTCGACAGATAACCCAGGTTGAGCGGCAGCAATGGAATATTGATTTAAATTCATTATCCGCAACAATTCTCCCAGCCAGATTGTATCATATTTCTGTATAGGAGAACAGACTATTGCATGTTCCGTTGCCCAAAATTCACCGTCAGCGTAATTTATATTTCCACACAAAGCACCTTGACGACCAATTAATACAAATTCTCCAGATCGATTTTTTTCATGGGTGTATCCCCTTAATCCGTTGCCTCCAAAAACCGGATATAAATCTTCATCCCTTATCAACTCAGAGGGGATAAAATCTCCGCTTTGCAATTCTGTTATATATTTTACCTTCTTTAACTCCCAGTGTTTTGGGATTTCATCTAACCACTCAATAGACGATTTTTTAAAATTTACTCTTGGATTGAGCCCTTTGGTTACTGTATGAATTATGATTTCTTGTTTTTTTTTGGAAAGTAGGCTAATTAATTTTTCTTTAGTTGCAATTAGCAAATCAATCTTACTAAGTTCATTATCTAAGTAATCGCTTATTATATATTCTTGATCTAAGCTTAACAGAGGAAGCTTATAATTGTAAGCCGTTTCGCGGTTTAACCCCGGTATGGCAGCCTCGTTTGAGCCTTGATCTAAGCCTAACGTTTGCAAACCATAATATAACCAACGAAGATTATGTGCGGTGAATCTGCTATCAATAAAAAATGTAGTGTCAGATGCAAAACAAGGTTCTGAACTCCAATTTATTTTACCATAAGAACCTTTTCTGCCGACAATAATCACAGGTGATAGGGTGTTGGGCTCGTCAGTTAGTGCATACGGACCATTTGATCCATAAGCTTTGACAGAAGCAGTGGGGGTATCTTCTTTTAACAGAGAATTGCCGTAAGCAAACCTGGAAATATATTTTATCCTGATCAATTCCTCCATTATTCTGTTATTGATTTTAACAATTCAACAATTTCAGATTCAACAATTTTTAACTCTTGATCAATTTCCGCCAATGTCCTGCTTGTGGGCTGTTTATAAAAATAGCTATTAAAGTTTATTTCATACCCCACCTTATCCTTCCCTCTCTCCATCCAGGCATCAGCAACAAAAGGTAAAACTTCAATTTTAAAATATTCATCTATATTTTGTTCAAGCGGTACGTTTTCATAATCCCTTAAATCCGGGTCAGGTTCGTATCCATTGTTTCCATCGGATACTTTGGCAGCATCAGGATCTTTATGGGTGAAAATCTCCCGGAATAATCTATATTCTGTTGCTCTCCATTTTAAATCGTTTGCTTCAAGAAGCGATTTAATTTTATCAAAAACCTCATTCCAATCCCAATAAATCTCCCGCCCTAAGGTCCTGTCAATGATTTGCACGCCTTCCAATAACTGGGGGTATGTATCCAAAAAACGTGTTTTATCATCAAACGTCATTTGGTAGCGTAACCGCAATGGGCGCTCAACGGTGACACGTGTATAACCAAATGAGGTATTGTTATATATTTTAGAGTTTTCGATATCTGCAAATTTTCCGTAAAGCCTTACAATTTCGCCAATATGGTCAGGCTCATTCTCTTCTACTTCGCCCAGCTTACGCCGTTTGTTTCCCAAGCTTTTCCGCATCTGCACATAATAATTGCGTGCATCAAAAAGCTGGATTTTACCTTTACGTCGTTTTTCTTTACGGTTGGTTAATATCCAGATAAATGTACCAATACCCGTGTTATAATACATTTGTTCAGGCAATGCAACAACTGCTTCAAGCCAATCGTTCTCAATAACCCATCGCCGGATGTTACTTTCGCCTGAACCGGCGCCGCCGGAGAATAAGGGAGAACCACTAAAAATTACGGCTAACCGGGAACCGTATTTTTTATTTTTTTCATCAACCTTTTCAAATTTGCTGATCATGTGCTGCAAAAACAACAAAGCACCATCATTCACCCTTGGCAACCCGGCTGCAAATTTTCCTAAATCTCCTTTTTCGTGTTCTTTTATTACTTCCTTCTGTTGTTTTTTCCAGTCAACTCCAAATGGTGGGTTGGCGATTAAATAATCAAAGGTTTGCCCGTAAAACTGATCGTCAATCAAACTGTCTCCATATTTGATATTATCGCCCAAGCCGTTATGTGCTACTTCCTTAATTAACATATCTGATGCCGCTGTAGCATACGCACGTTTATTATAATCCTGGCCGTAGGCATACAGCCGGGCTTCCGCATGATGTTCTTTTAAGTAAGCCTGCGCTTCTGCAAGCATTCCGCCTGTACCGCATGTGGGGTCGAGCATTTTACGCACGGTTCCGGGGATGGCTAATAATTCATCATCATTGATAAACAACAGGTTTACCATCAGTTTTATTACTTCGCGGGGTGTAAAGTGATCTCCGGCAGTTTCGTTAGCCAGTTCATTGAATCTGCGGATTAGGTTTTCGAAAATTAACCCCATCTCGATATTGCTTACCCTTGCAGGATGCAAATCTTCTTTACAAAATTGAGAAACGACGAGGTATAAAATATTCGACTCATTCATTTTCTCGATTTCTTTGTCGAACTCAAAAAATTCAAATATCCGGCGCACATTGCTCGAGAAGCCATTAATATAGCTAACCAAATCTTTTCCAATAGTATCAGGGGCTCCTCTTAATTTTTCGAAAGTTAAAGGCGAGTGGTTATGAAATTTTTGCCCGGATACTTTATTAAGCACTACGTCCAGCGCATCACCTTCCAGTTTTCCACCTTTTAATTTGTTGTGTTTTTCAACAACTTCATTTTTTGTTTCGTACAATACACAATCAAAACGACGTAAAACTGTCATGGGTAGCATCACCCTTTCGTACTGCGGGGGACGGTAGGTGCCGCGTAATAAATCGGCAATTTGCCAAATAAAATTTATATGATCCTGATGGTTAGACATTAAGTAGCTTGAATGATAGTTTAATTAAATTGATAGATAACAAAAGAGATGGCCTGATTGATAAATACCGAAAAAAATCCAGTGATCTCTTAGAAACATTGCATCCACTGTAACAAAGATATCAAAGTGGCCGATGTTTACCTATATAATGTTACGATTGTAATTTGGGAAGATAGTAAATGAGTTTAAAATCTTGTTGTATTGCATATTGCCTGTGTGCAAATTACGGTATTGGGTTTTAAACCTTAAGTCCAAATTACCCCGCAGCTCGCGGTAGTGAAGGTAGTGGATACCGGCCAAAGTGGCTAATGCCTGTGCAGTATGAACGTACAGCACGGGCCGCAGGCAACGCCATTGTTAAATTCAAAAGTTAAAATTCAAAAGTCAAAAAGGAGCGGCGTTCATTGGTTCATTAGTGGGGTGGTCATTAGTCATTGGTGGGATGGTGGGTTAGCAGGAAGTTCTTTTTAGCTTCCGGTCGGTATTATCACCGCACCAGCCAAAGTTCGTAGTTCACATATGCTTTAGTTGCAAACCCAATATAATACAGGGACTTACGTGAGTCAACCGAATTTAATGTGATTTGGTACAGAGCCTGTAGATATTTTAATATAGATTTGTTTACCACGCTCTAATGAGCCCTTATAAAAATGGAAGCAGTTATATTTTGCGGTATTCAGGCAACAGGAAAAAGTACCTTTTTTAAAGAGCGGTTTTTTAATACGCATATGCGCATTTCTTTAGATCAGCTAAACACAAGAAATAAAGAACTCAGGTTTATTGAAACTTGTATCCTCACATTTCAGCCTTTTGTAATAGACAACACCAATCCTTCTCCGGAAGAAAGGGCAAAATATATTGCCATTGCAAAAGCAAATAAGTTTAAAGTGATTGGATATTATTTTCAATCCAAAGTGGCCGTTGCATTAGCGCGTAATAACCAACGGACTGGTAAAGAAAAGATTCCTGAAGTTGGCATAAAAGGAACTTATAAACGGTTGAACCTGCCACAGATGGATGAAGGATTCGACGAACTATATTATGTAACAGCCGAGAATAACATGTTCACGGTAAATGAATGGTCAAATGAAATTTGATGAGCTGGATGTTAAAATGAGGGTTTATGAAACCTCTCAGGACCGCTGCGTTTTACCTGATATGTACATGGTAGCCAGAATTGACGGACGGGGCTTTACCCGGCTAACTAAGGAAGTGCACCGTTTCGAGGCGCCTTTTGACGAAAAATTTCGCGACTTAATGGTCGAGACTGTAAAACATTTGATGAATTGCGGTTTTAATGTAATTTACGGTTATACAGAAAGTGATGAAATATCATTGCTGTTTCATCCTCATGAAAGCCTTTTTGGGCGAAAGACCAGAAAATACATTTCCATACTGGCGGGCGAAGCGAGTGCTAAATTTTCGGCTCTCCTGGGAAACGTAGGAGCCTTTGACTGTCGTCTTTCTGAATTTCCCAACAAAAAGTTAGTAGGAGATTATTTCAGATGGCGTAATGAAGATGCGCACAGAAATGCGTTGAATGCGCACTGCTACTGGCGTTTGAGGCAAGATAACTTTAATGCAAGAGAAGCTACCTCAAAAATTGACGGGATGAGTATTGCTGCCAAGAACGAAATACTGTTTCAATACGGTATTAATTTCAATAACGTTCCTGCATGGCAAAAAAGAGGAATAGGCATTTATTGGAAAGATGTGCAAAAAGAAGGATTTAATCCAAAGAACAATGAGCATGTGTTGGTTGACAGACGGATACTGCATACTGATTTTACACTGCCCATGCGGGATGAATATGACCTATTTATCCATGATCTTGTAAACAAGTACGAGAACCAGGGCTAAGTTGGAGACAGCTCAATAGGCGTTTGGAAGAAATAAAAAAGCGAAGGAGCGCGCGATTCCTTCCTTGGAGAAGGAATCGCACAGTGCCCTGCTTTTTTATTTCTTCCGAACACATATAGCACAGAATGTATTGACGATATCACCGGAACCCACTACAACATTTTCCATTCTGCCAATTCCCAAATTCTGAAAATTCTGATTCTGACAGCCTACTTCGCCGCCTGCAAAGTTGCCACCATCTTGTCAATAGTATCTTTGTTTATTTTCCCTGTTACCTGTTTCTGGGCTTTAAGGGCATAGGGCAGGGCTTTTTTGTTATCGCCAACGGCCATATATCCACGGGCCATGCCGGTATTGGTTAAAAAATCGTCGGGGTGTTTTTGGTAATCCAGCTTAAATACTTCCAGGGCTTCTTCGCCTTTTTTCTCGGCTATCAGGCTTTTACCATAAAAGTAAAGCTCGTTCATATTGGCGTAGGGCAATGCTTTTTTAATGGTAGCTGTAGCCTCGGCGCCACGGCCTAAAGCTTCAAGAATGCTGGCTTTTGTTTTCCAGGCCTGGAAAACCTGGTTGCCACCGAAGTTCGCGCTGGTTGCGGTATCGGCCCATAGCAGGCCTTCTTCCAGGTTGGTTTTATTTTGGACGCAAAATGCAGCTGCCTGTTCCCAGCTTTGCCAGCTAAATCCCTTATCGGTACGTAACTCTTTTCTGAATATAGCAAGTTGAGTAGCAGGCAGGTCTACATCAATTTTAAACGGAATAATCATTTTTTCCCATTGCAGTTGTACAACGGCACTGGTAGCGGCTTGGCCGGTAAATTCATATTTAAGCCATTCTTCACTATTGGCTGCAGGCACCGGTTTCACTTTTACGCGCAAGGCATCCTCGGCCGGGTTATAAAAAAAGCTACCCCACGAAGTGGCGTTTTTTGAAAAAATCAATGTGCTTTCATCAGCGCCATAGGCAATAAAAAAACCGTACCTGCCGGCAGCTAAAGGCTGGCCTTCAATTTTTACATCGGTAGAAAATTCGATGGTGGTATTTTCATTGGCCCCGGCCCGCCATGGCGCCGCTTTTGATGTGCCAAAACCCAAGTCGGCATAACCGTTGTAAACAAGCTCGCCCCAAATATGGCCGTCGCGCTTATTCACATGCGGGCGGCTGTAGTTAATGGTTACATCGGTAATGCCTATCATTTCGGTAACGGACGCTTTTTTATTGCCGCCGCTGGGTGTTGATGTAAGCTGCGCCTGGGCAAGCCCGGTAAAACCGAGTTGGGAAATAACCGCCACCAGGGCGGCAATCAGTAATTTTTTCATTGTAAAAGCTTTAAAGGTGTGGTTGAAAAATTGAATGAATAAAGCTTGGTTTTATTAACAACAAGGGGAAATCATTTCAACCCTTGCCGCATTATTTTTAATGCCTGTGCCAATAATCTCAATGGGAGTAATACCGGCCAAGCTTATAACGGTTGAATAATCGGCCCTTTTGGTTGAAAACCATCTGCCCGAAGCAAAAAGCTTTGTACATTTAAAAATGAATTTCATTAAAAACATGCCCACGCTTACACGCCTGCAATGGGTGATATGGATAGCGGTGTTTTTTATCATCTTTTTTTCGATACTGCCGGTTGATGGCTTTAAACATGCCAGCGTTTTTACTATCATCAGCATGGCTTTTTACCTGCTGGTTATTTATGGCAACATTAAATTTTTGTACCCCCGTTTTTATGAAAAAGGCCACCGGGCGCAGTATGTAATTTATGTGGTACTGTTACTGGTTATTGGCGGTGTGTCACGTGGCTATTTAATCATGTACTCGTACAATACTTTTTTTGCCAGCCGCCCCGAAAAAATGACTTTTAGCATGATACTTAATTTTGTGGTGGCCGGGTTTATGACCTATTTGCTCAGCTTTATTTTCAGGATAGCGCTGGCCTACTTCGAAATCAAACAACAATCAGAAAAAATACTGGTGCAAAAAAGCCAGGCAGAGCTAAATCTGCTGAAATCGCAGGTTCAACCGCATTTCCTTTTCAATACACTCAATAATATTTATTACGAGGCTTATGTCGATTCGCCACGTACCGCCAAACTGGTAGAGCAGCTATCTAACATTATGCGCTATTTTGTGGATGAAAGCCCAAAGGACGAGGTATCCGTTAATACCGAGATCCAGTTTCTTGAAAACTACATCGCGCTGGAAAAAATCAGGATCAGGCACGAAATAGACATCAACTTTATACAGGATTGCAGCCCGCACCTGCAAATACCGCCCATGCTGCTCATGACCTTTGTTGAAAATATTTTTAAGCACGGCATTGATAAAGCCAGCATCGACAATAAAATTGAACTCGCCCTGGTGCAACAGGACCGTTACCTGACGTTTGAAACCAAAAATCGTATTTTTAATCAGAAATCGGCGGATGCGGCAGGCGGCTTCGGGATCCAAAATTTGCGCAAGCGGCTCGCGCTGCTTTATGGCGATAAGTTTGAGCTGACCATTAGCGATAGCAAAGAAATGTTTACAGCCTTTTTAAAAATTCCATTAGCATGAATTTAAGCTGCATAATTATCGACGATGAACCAAACGCGGTTAAGCTGCTGGAAATGATGGTTGGCCAGTATACCAAATGGGCGCTGCTGGCCAAATGCTACGATGCACTGGAAGCCATGGCCTTTTTAAAGGAACAAAAGGCCGATTTTATTTTCCTGGATATCAACATGCCCCAACTTACCGGTATGGAACTGGCCGGCCTGCTATCAAAAGATACCAAAATTGTTTTTACCACGGCCTACTCGCAGTACGCCGCCGAAAGTTATACCTTCCAAACCATCGATTATTTGTTGAAGCCCATAACGCTTGAACGTTTTTTGGCCGCCCAATTAAAAATTGAGGCCTATTTTACAAAAAACCAAGGCAACGAAAAAACACCGCCTGCCGTTGGTAACGAATACTTCTTTGTAAAATCGGGCAAGGAGCTGCGCAAGATCCTGCTGGACGATATCCAGTATTTTGAAGGACAAAAGGAATACGTACGCCTGGTTACCAGTACCGAGCAGCTGCTGATTTATCGCCGCATCAAAGATATTGACGAGCAGCTATCGCCGCCATTTGTACGAGTGCACAACTCCTACATTGTAAACACCCGCCAGCTTAACAAAATAATGGACAACCACATTTACATAGCCGGCAAGCAGATCCCCATCAGCGAGAAATTTAAAGATGCCTTTATGGGGGTGATACAGCAGCGGATATTTTAAAAACGAGTGCCGACAACTATTATCTATAGCTTTGCCGATATTTATCGACAGAAAAAACTTGTAGCTTAATGGAAAACAACGCCGGATATTGGATTAACAAACTAAACCTACAGCCCCATCCCGAGGGCGGTTTTTATAAAGAAGTTTTTCGTTCGCAAATTGATGTAACTACTGCAAACAACTCCAAAGTAAAACAGGCCATCACTTCTATTTATTACCTGTTGGAGGGAAATGATTATTCGGGTTTCCACAGGCTAAAGTCCGACGAGATCTGGTATTTTCACAAGGGCTCTCAATTGCATATCCATGTACTTGACAACGCGGGGTTACTCCAAAGCATCGAACTTTCTGACCTTGAAACAGGCAGCCTATCCGTAGTGATACCGGCTGGCTTATGGTTCGCGGCCGAAATCCCATCCAAACAAGGGTTTTGCCTGGCCAGTTGCGCCGTTGCGCCTGGTTTTGATTTCAGCGAATTTGAAATGGCTGAAAAAGATGCCCTATGCAAGGGTTATCCACAGTATGCGGACTTGATAGCCCGGCTTTGCCGTTAGTGGTGACGAGGTAGTTTTTTGTCATCCAGAGTGGTATAGTCCGTGGGCTCTGAAGGGAGGATGACAATCTGTTTATTTAAATGACCTAAACGCTTCTACGCAAAGTAACTTGCTTACGCGTTAAAGTGGTATACAAAAATTATCTCGCCGGTAAAGGCCGGTTTCTTTTGATCTTTAATTTCCAGGGTGGTTATCATGGTGGCTTTTATTGGCCCGCGCAGGTTTACCAGGCCCCCAAGTTTTACTTTTAACCGCACTTCCGAATCAACCAGTACGGCCTGTCCAAAACGGAAACTTTCAATGCCGTAGTTAATCTCCATCTTCAGGTTTTCAACTTTTACAATCTCTTTCCATAAATAAGGCACAAGCGACAGGGTAAGGTAGCCATGGGCTATAGTTGCACCAAACTGGCTTTCGGTTTTAGCCCTTTCCGGATCAGTGTGGATCCATTGGTGGTCTAATGTAGCATCGGCAAATTTGTTGATCTGTTCCTGGGTAATTTTGTACCATGACGAAACGCCAAGCTCGTTCCCTATTTGCGCTTCAAATTCAGCGAAGTTATTGATGGTTAACATTGGTGGTCAGTTTATTGATTAAAAGTTGGCGAAGTTACAAAAATTTAACAATCCTGATTTTTATATCTCCTATACGGGCAATCGTTTTTAAAAACATCGTTATTAGCGTTCCACCGGAACGCTGGAACATGCGGAGCGCCCTGGAACGCTATTTATGCTGTCAGTCAGCACTTTAGCGATTTGCATTTTTGAGCAATGGAACACCATTTACCTTGATTATGAACAACTTAGCGTTCCTTGGAATTTGAACACTACTCCACTGTCCAGGCCGAAATACCATATGCCGGGAGGGTTACAGCCATCTTTCCATCAATAGCTTTGGCAATATCTTTCCCTATAAATCCCCCTGTCTTTTTACCTTCGGCATAGGGCACTTCTAAGGTTGCTGCCTGCTCTTTATCAGATAAATTAACAACCACAATTACCGCCTTATCTCCAAACTGCCTGATGAACGAAAACACCTGGTCGTTATTATTAATCAATGTTTTATAGCGGCCTTTGGTAATTGCTGTATTTGATTTACGCAGCCGGATCATCGCCTTGTAGTAATTGAACAATGAATTAGGGTCTTTTCTTTCTTCCTCCAACGAGATGCCATCGTTAGGTTTATCATCGTTAAACTGGTCTTTATAAGGGCCGGTTTGTTTATACCAATAGGCCATCCCCTTGCCCTGGCCTGATGCATACCATTCAAAGGCCTGCCGTTCGGGAATTTCGTTGGCATCGGTAGCACCAAATTTGGCGCTGGTGCCGGTCATGCCCAACTCCTGGCCATAATAAATGGCCGGGATGCCGCCCATCAGCAGGTTAAGCGCGCAACCCACTTTTAGTTTGGCCAGGTTGCCTTTTACCTCTGATGCAAAGCGCGGCACGTCGTGGTTCTCAACAAAAACTACCTGCTCTTTGCCTGGCGGCAGCATGGCCAGTGTCGAATCGGCATTGGCCATCAGCAAATCTTTGCGGAACAGGCGGATGGCAAAAGCCAGCCGTAAACCAAACACCCGGTCAACGCCTCCTTTTTGCAGGTAATCCAATCCTAAACCAAACCAGTTGGCCTGCTCGGCCACAATTTTTATTTGAGGGTTAATAGCCCGCAATTTGGTTAACAGCGGGTTCCAAAAAGTATCAAACAAGTGTGGTAACGAACCCTTATTATCCAGGTTATCCATCATGTGATCTAACCTGAAACCATCAACGCCGTCGTCAAACCTGCCATCCTTATTCGGGTCTATCCAGTAGCTAAAAAGCTGGTAATTGTATTCCTTTGATTTTTGGCTGTTTAAATTGGCCGTGGTAATTTTATGGGTTACGCCATCATAGCCCTTTAGTTCGGTGAGGTTGTATACTATAGTCGATGGCTTTTTATTCTCTTTGTCATCCCACAAAATATAATCGGAATATGGCGATTTCGGGTTACCAAAGGCCTCCTTCCACCATTTAGAATCCTCGGTAACGTACTGGGTTTCCATATCCATATAAAACTTCATGCCCCGTTTGTGCAGCTCCTTTATCAAGGCCAAATAATCCTGCAATGTACCATACCTGGGGTCGATCTCTTTAAAATCGATAGCGAAATAATTGTGATAATAAATAGATTCGTAAAGCGGGGTACATAAAATGGCAGTTACACCCAACTCCTGCAAATAATCCAGCTTTTGGCGAATGCCGTTCAGGTCGCCATGACTATCGCCGTTACTGTCAAAAAAGCTGCGCTCAAAAATATGATAGATAATCTCGTCGTCATCGCCCTTTTGTTTGTCCGGAAACGCAAATGAGGATAAGGTAAGGCACAGCAAGCTGGCAAAAGCGACGAATATTTTTATTTTCATGGTGTTATAACTGGCCTGTAAAACAACAGAAACAAGTACCAATATACAATGAATAAATAGCATATAAAATAGCACATCTTATCTTAAAAAATTGCGTTTATGGTCGCGGCGACTGGTTTATATATTCTGTATGGATAATATGGGCCACTATTAGCCGGGTTAAACGTGCCTGACCCGCCTTTTGTAGAAATTACCCGGCCGTAACCCATAACCGCGGGTAAGGTTTGGCGCTAATAAACCGGGCAAAAACGTAACACACTGAAAATTAATTTATTGAAAACAGAGTTGCTGACAATTATCATTTTTATGTCAATTAGGCCTGGGTACGTATACCATTTTTGAAAATTTAAACGTTAATATACTTTGCGGACGTTCTTGTCTGCAAATAGTGATAAGGTTTAGGTTTAAAGTCCCCAAGCAGCGAGTGCAAGGGGACTTTTATTTTATGAAGATTTTTGAAATCAGTTATAAACCTGCGTATAGCAATTGCGGGGACTGGCTTTTTTTAGCGTGATATTAATACAGCCTTATTTATTCGGGTTTAAAGATTACTGCAGCGATAGCGGGCAATTAATAATATCTGCACCTTTACCTATCTTATCATAGCAGCTTTTGATAGTTTCCAAATGCATATTTAACCCTGTTTCCGGCCTGGGCAGGAATACCTGATTCGATACTTTTACCTGGTGGATTAATTGCAATAATGTATTTTCGGTGTGCCTATAAAAAAATAAAAGCCGCCCAGACCTTGCGTCGGGCGACTTTCAACCTAAACCTTATCACAATTAAACCGGTAAGGATTACCAGTTCATATATACATACACAATTACTATACCAAAAATTAAAACTTCGTAAATTTTTTTAGCAAGTTATCTTTTTAGCTTAACACGCATTAAAATCACATGTCAAAAAAACATATATCGACTTGGAAAAACAGGCCAAAGTTATAAAGTGTAGCTTTTGCGTATAGCATGGTAAACACTTTAGGCCTGTTTTGTCGTTTTTTTTCTACGCAAATAGCTGTCTGATAAAAACAGGGCCAATACAACGTCAAATACAATAAACCATTTAAATACCGGGCTGGTAAAAATACTGGCTGCATTTGGCAGCTTTATAGCAGCCGGTAGTTTAATATTTACATCAAAAGATGCTGGTTGAAAATGAGTGTTGGCAAAAGCGAACACCAGTAAAGCCAGGATGGTAAAAACAAAGAAAATAGCTATGCCTATAATAATACGTTTATCAATAGTCGCTTTAAGTGGCTGGCGCGCGTTTTCGGCGCGGATGGTTTCCATCACATTGTAAGTAAATGCCATTGATGGCTCGTCCAGTTCCATGGCTGTAAACTCCAGGTTTAGCTGTAGCAGCTCCTGGTATTTTTTGCTATACGCTTCATCCTGCTCAATAAGCCGGGCAATGGCATCCTGCTCGGCCGGCGTGCAGGCGCCATCAATGTAGTTCCAGAGTTTTTCTTCTATGGTATTCATATCAGTTCTTTAACCTCATGTTTTAAATTACGCTCCAGCTTATCTTTTAAACGCTGGCGCGCCCTGAATAGTTTTACCTTAACCGTATTGGCTTCCATACCCAGGGTTTGTGCAATTTCTTCTAATGATTGCTCTCCTTTATAAAACAAGGTTATGATGATAGCATCATCAGGCAATAACTGCGTAATGGCCTGGTTAAGGTAAAACGACCGCGATTTATTTTCCACATTGTCGGTATCATAAGCCGACTCGTGGTTTTCAACCTGTATAAAGGTAGCTTCGTCATCAATTGAATCGGTGGCAATCCTTTTCTTTCTTAAAAATGTCATGGCAGTATTATATACAATAGTGTACAACCATGTACTAAATTTTGACTGCCCGCCGTATGATGTCAGCGCACGGTATGCCTTTATAAAACAATCCTGTGCAATCTCTTCGGCATCCTCGCGGTTTTTTGAAAAACGCAAAGCAAGTGTAAACACAAACCGCTGATGCCGCTTCACCAAATCAGCATACGCCGATTGGTTGCCCGCCAGTGTTTGTTCAATAAGATCGATATCTGAAAGCTTGCTTTGCATGTGTTACAACCTCTCTGACAACAGGGCTTTTACTTAGGTTACAGAAAGGTAAGAAAAAATGTGCAGATTCCAGATGTGCAGATTTCAGATTCCAGATGTGCAGATTTTTAATTCGATGAAAAGGCCGCCAAGCAAATGGCCCTCCACTTGTGGAAGGCCTTTTGCTATTCATCATCTGCACATCTGAAATTTGCATATCTGCACATCTGAGGGGCTTCGCCTCAATTCCTCCTGTTAAACAAAAACGATGCATAATAAAGCAATGTTGCCAGCGAACTGAGCGCGGCTACAACATAGGTCATCGCGGCCCACCAAAGTGCGTCTTTGGCTTGTTCGTGTTCTTCGGTAGTTTGCACAACACTGTAGTTGTTTTTAAGCCAGGCCAGCGCGCGGCGGCTGGCATCAAACTCGACAGGCAGCGTTATAAAACTGAACAAAGTAACCAATGCAAGCGCTGCCACGCCAATAGCCAACACAAAAGGATTGTGCGAAAAAATCAGCAGCATGACACCAATCATCAGCGTCCATTGGGTTAGGGTTGATGCTATATTAATAACCGGTACCATGACCGACCGGAAACTAAGCCAGCTATAAGCCTGCGCATGTTGCACCGCGTGGCCGCATTCATGCGCGGCAACAGCCGCCGCAGCAACACTGCGGCTGTAAAAAACATCCTGGCTCAGGTTAACGGTTTTTGTTTCGGGGTTATAATGATCGGTAAGCTGGCCTTCTACACTTATTACCTGTACATCAAATATGCCGTGGGCGCGTAGCATTTGAACCGCCACCTCCTGGCCCGAAAGGCCGGATAGCAATCCAATCTCTGAATATTGTTTAAACTTACTTTTAAAACGCCATTGTACAATAAAGCTTACAACTGCAACCAGGATCATTAAAAACCAGGCCGAGTTATATCCAATATATCCTATTATAAATGATAAATGATCCATATTTTAAGTCAAAATTAAAAAGTCAAAAGTCAAAAAATGATTAGCATGCAGCAGGTCGTTTAAGCTTAAGTGTATACGTGCCTTCACATGCGTCTATAACTTATCACATTCAAAAACTATTCCGCTCAAACATGCATGTCAAAAGTAATGCCCGCAGTGATAGGTTTTGACTTTTGAATTTTTCACTATGTGTTTATTTTTTTTATGGTGTTCAAGAGTGCTTCGCAATTTTTACTTTTGACTTACTATGTATTCCTACTGGGAGCGAACTTCTTTTATTGATCATGCCGATGTAATCATCATTGGCAGCGGCCTTGTGGGCTTAAGCGCCGCCCTGCATTTAAAAAAGCAGCAGCCATTGCTTAAAGTACTGGTGCTTGAGCGGGGCTTTTTACCAAGCGGCGCCAGTACTAAAAACGCTGGCTTTGCCTGTTTTGGTACAGTTAGCGAACAAATTGAGGTAATAAACCGATCGTCGGAAGCAGAGGCTATGCGTTTGGTTGATTATAAATGGCGCGGACTGCAGCGCCTGCGGCAAAACCTGGGAGATGAAAACATTGGTTACTACCAATTTGGTGGCCACGAGTTGTTTATGACCGGCGAAACCGTAGCCGCAAAAGCCGCTTTTGACCAAATAGATCACCTCAATAAATTATTACAGCAAGTTATCGGGTCGACTGACATTTATGCAGTCGCGAATGAAAAAATTGCAGGTTTTGGCTTAAATAACGTAGCCCACATGATTTACAACCGTTTTGAAGGCCAGATTGATACGGGCAAAATGATGCGGACTTTGCTTTATAAGGTGTATGAATTGGGCGTATTGGTTTTAAACAATGTACATGTCTCGGCAATCGGGCATGAAGCCGGTAACATCAGCCTGCAAACAACGCAGGGCAACTTCAAGGCAGGCAATGTAATATTGGCTACCAACGCATTTGCCAGCCAGTTATACCCCGAACTGGATGTGGTGCCCGGAAGGGGGCAGGTATTGGTTACAAAGCCTGTCCGTGGCTTAAAGCTGAAAGGTACCTATCATTTTAATGAGGGCTATTACTACTTCCGCAACATTGATAACCGTGTGCTTTTTGGCGGCGGCCGCAACCTGAATTATAAGGCTGAAGAAACCTGGGAATTTGGGCATACCGATGAAGTTAAAAAGAAGCTGGCGGGTTATTTAGCCGAAGTTATCCTGCCCGATCAAAAAATAGAGATTGATTACTGGTGGAGCGGTATCATGGGCTTTGGCGAACAACTAAGCCCGATAGTAAAAGAAATAAAACCCAATGTTTTTTGCGCGGTGCGCTGTAATGGCATGGGTGTGGCTATGGGAAGCCTGGTAGGCGAGGAGGTAGCAATGTTAACGTTAAGAAATATTTAATTCTTGTAATACAAGTCCACATTCAATTACCTCGTGATTGGCACTAATGACGCGCAGCAAATGACAGCGCAGCGAAATGACTAATTCGCCAGAAAAGCGTACCTGTCATCGGCGAAGGTGTTACCTTGTTTTACATCGCCTGTTTCATAACCTTTTTTAAACCAGTATACACGTTGCGCGCTGGTGCCGTGTGTGAAGCTGTCGGGCTCAACATGGCCCTGGCTTTGCTTTTGCAGGCGGTCGTCGCCAATTGCACTGGCGGCGTTCAGGGCTTCTTCAATATCGTTTTCGTTTATCACCTTTTTTACGCTTTGCTCATAATGGGCCCAAACGCCCGCGTAAAAGTCGGCCTGTAATTCCAGTTTAACCGAAAGTTTGTTGTATTCGCGTTCGCTCATCCTGCTGCGGGCCTGGTCCATTTTGGCGCTTACACCCAACAGGTTTTGAATATGGTGCCCAACTTCGTGTGCTATAACGTAGGCGTTGGCAAAATCACCGCCGGCGCCAAAGCGGGTTTTAAGTTCGTCGTAAAAACTCAAATCGATATATACCTTAGCGTCGCCTGGGCAGTAAAATGGCCCGGTGGCCGAACTGGCATTACCACAGGCCGATTGTACATAATCGGTAAATAAAACCAGTTTAGGATCCTGGTACTGCCGGCCCATATCTGCGAAGAGTTTGCCCCAGATATCTTCGGTATCCTTAAGTACCACGCGAACAAATTTTTTGCCGTTGTCTTCGGGCGCATTGGGGTTTTGTTGTTCGGTTTGCTGTTGCTGGTCGCCAGCCTGGTTAAGCAGCTGCGATGGGTTTATCCCGGTAAACATATAAATTACCGCCCCAATAAGGCCCAGTATTCCGCCGCCAATTGCAATGCCACGGCCGCCACCGCCGCCACGCCGATCTTCTACATTATCGCTTTCGCCCCTGCCAAACCATTGCATAATTTTGTGATTTTTTTAGGGGTAACAGGGAAAGCGGGTGGAATGTTTGAGCCCCCCTCTAAATCTCCCCCGGTAGGGGAGACTTTAAATGCTATTAAGTTAAGGCCGATTTAATATCGAACACCGAATATCCAATTTCGAATAATGAAGGAAAAACTTTCGGTGTTGGATATTCGAAATTCAGTGTTCGATATTATTTTTCACTTCTGTTTTTCTTAACTTAATGACATTGAGGGGAGGATTTAGGAGGGGCTTAGTGGCTTACTTTATCTCGAACACAGCCCTTACCTGGAAGCTTAATTTTATCTTTTTATAGTTGATGTCTGATTCGGCGGGTGCAGCGTTGGTTCGCATGATACTGTTTGTGTACATTGATCCCGCGCTGCTAAAATAGCTGGGGATTGGTTCTGTTTCGTCGATAGTAACCGGTCGGCCTAATTTCTCGCCCAAAGCGTCAAGCATGTAGGTTGCCTTATCCTGCGCAGCGATAAGGGCGTTAATCTTAAGTTCGCGTTTTAATTCAACCCTTTTCGAATACTCATAGCTTTGCACCTCGGTAGATGAAACGCCTTTTGGGTTTAAAGCAGCCAGGATCTGATTGTATTTATCCAAATTATGCACCCGGATGCGATATTGTTTTCCGGCCATAAAATCGGGGGCTCTTTTCTTTTGGTAATAATAGTTCCAGCCGGCAACATCATCAATAGTAAAATCTTCTTTGGGGATGCCGGCTACTTTTACAGCATTTTCAAGTTCGGCCTCGAGCGTGGAAATAGACACATGTTTTTTACCGTCCATATATTCCTGCAATGAAATGGATACATTGAGAATATCGGGCGTAACTTCCGCTTCGGCCATGCCGGTAACTACAATTGTGCGGCGCGAATCGGTTGCCTGTGCAAATACCTGGTAAGTAAACGGGAGCAGAAGTGCAAGGATAAATAGCTTTTTCATTTGTGCAAAGTTTAATGGTTGTTAATTAATGATACTAAGGTAACGTACTATAGGGCAGATTTGTAACCGGGAGGACGAAATATAAATGACAACAATATATCATGTAGCCATTCCATGAGTAGAAAAATGAAAAAGGCCATCCTTAAACACTTAGGATGACCTTTTATTTATTTTATCAATCAAAAAACTCCCCCTTCAGGGGGCTGGGGGGCTTACTTTATCTCAAAAACCGCATTTATCTGCAGGCTGATCTTAATCTTTTTAAAGTCGATGTCGGATTGGGGGACATCGGCAACGGCAGCTTTATACATCATGGTGTTGTACTGGCGTGGCTGAGGGAAGCTGCTGTTATCGGTTTCGGCAATATTGAGCACATCGCCCAGTTTGTTGCCAAGGCCATTCAATAAAAACGAAGCTTTATCGCGGGCCGCAAGCAGGGCTTTAAGTTTCAGCTCATTTTTCAGCTCGTTTATTTTTGAATAGTCGTAGCTGTCGATATTGGTAGACTGAATGCCTTTAGGATCTATTTTAGATACGATCTGGTTAAACTTGTTCAGGTCCTTTATCCGTAGGCCATATTGTTTGCCGGCTAAAAAATCGGGCTGTTTCTTTTTTTGGAAGGTATTGTTCCAGGCCGATACATTGTTGACGGTAAAATCGGCCGCCGGGATGCCGGCATCTTTAACTGCTTTTTCGAGCTGAGCTTCCAGGTCCGAGATCTGGATATGTTTTTTACCATCCATATATTCCTGTAGTGAAATGGTAACGTTGATAATATCGGGGGTAACTTCCTGTTCGGCAAGGCCGGTAACTTCTATTTTGCGGCGCAAATCAACAGCCTGCGCAAAGGCTCCGTAAGTAAATGTTAGCAGGGTAGCAATGATGAATAGCTTCTTCATGGGTGTAATGTGTATATGGTTATTTTTTTGTTTGTATGACTGTAATGACGGGCGAATAGTTTAATGTGTAACAGATGGAATAAATTATTGTTGGGCGTTGGATATGGAGGTAAGGAGAAAGGAGAAGAATTGTTTTGCTTTTTTGAGCCCGCCGCCTGTAAGTCAATTATCTAAAAACTGTTTGGCTTTATGGCGGTTACATAATATGGTAATAGCGGGCAAACAATAAAAGTTTTCATATGAGATCTATCTGGAAAGGTTCACTTGGTTTCGGGTTGGTTAGCATCCCGGTTAAGCTGTATTCGGCGGTGCAAACAAGCTCGCTTGATTTGGATATGCTGGATAGCCGCGATCACTCGCGCATCAGGTATCAGCGGGTGAACGAGAAAACGCATAAGGAGGTGCCCTACGATAAAATAGTGAAAGGCTACAAAATGGCCGATGACGACTATGTGATTGTTGAGGACCAGGATTTTGAGGATGCCGCCCCTGAAAAAAGTAAGATCATCGAGATTGAAAGCTTTGTAGATATTGCCGACGTAAACCCCATGTTTTACGAAACATCCTACTATACCGAGCCGGATACCAAAAATAATAAAGCTTACGCCCTATTGCTGCAAGCCCTCATCCAATCAAAAAAAGCAGGGCTGGCGCGTTTTGTGCTGCGCAGTACCGAGAGCCTGTGCATTGTGCACCCGGTAGAACATGTACTGGTGGTTACCCGCATCCGCTTTGCACAGGAAATTCGCAGTGCCGAAGACCTGAACATAGCCGCCAATGTTGCCATAAGCAAAAAAGAGCTTGATGTCGGCCTCGCCCTCATTAATCAATATGCCGAGGATTTTGATGTATCCAAATTTAAAGATGAATACAACGATGAACTGCTAAAGATCATCAAAGCAAAATCAAAAGGCAAACGGGCTACGGTTAAAAAGCTTAAGCCCCGTGAAACGGCCAGTGATGACCTGTATGATCAATTGATGAGTAGTTTGAAAAAGAAAGCCTGACAAATATGTGAACAAACAGGCCCTTATTTTTATTACAACGGCCTGTTTTGGGGTTTTTAGATATATAGAGACACAAATTGTTGCGTCTCTATATAATATGTCCTTTTCGGCAGAGAAATTACATCGATAAAATCTCAACCAGCTTCAACAGGTTGGGATTAATCTCTACATGATGTTTTATAGCGTGCTCAAACGGTGTATAGGCTATCTCGTTATGGATGATGCCTATCATTTCGTTGCGATGGCCGTCTCTTAAAGCTTCAACAGCGGCTGCGCCTACACGGCTGGCCAGTACCCTATCCATACAACTTGGCGCACCACCACGTTGGATGTGGCCTAATATAGATATCCGGGTATCATAATTAGGGAAACGTTCCTGTACCAGGCGGCCAACTTCAAACGCGCCACCGGCTTCTTCGCCTTCGGCAACAATCACAATGCGCGATGTTTTATCTTTACGGCCATGCTCAAGGCGGTTAAATAAGCCTTCCATGCCACCTTTATGTTCGGGGATAAGTATGGCTTCGGCACCGGCAGCAATGCCCGTACGCAAGGCTATCAGGCCAGAATCGCGGCCCATTACCTCAACAATGAACAGGCGGTCATGTGATTCGGCCGTATCGCGGATTTTATCAACCGCTTCAACAACCGTATTGATAGCTGTATCATAACCAATGGTAAAATCGGTGCCCATTAAATCGTTATCAATAGTACCTGGCAGGCCAATGATAGGCATATCATATTCGGCGCCAAAAACCTTGGCCCCGGTAAATGTACCATCGCCACCAATGCCTACAAGGGCATCAATGTTATTTTTTTTAAGATGGTCATATGCTTGCTGACGGCCTTCGGGCGTGCGGAAGTTATCGCAACGGGCTGTTTTTAGTATAGTACCGCCACGTTGAATAATGTTTGATACCGATTTGCGGTTCATGGGTACAAAATCGCCCTTGGTCATGCCTTCATAACCACGGCGGATGCCCATCACCTCGATACCATAATATATGGCCGTACGCACAACCGCCCTGATGGCGGCATTCATGCCCGGCGAATCTCCACCCGAAGTATAAAGTCCTATTTTTTTAATCTGCGTCATTTTTTATCGTGATATGACCTGTCAGCCCTACCTTAAAAAATTGAATAATTTAATTAGTGGCTTTTTTAAAGTTGCCGGTATATGAAAAACGCGGCAAACTTTTAAAAGTTGCCGCGAATTTACACTTAATTTTTTAACGCTGTATCACTTTTTATAAGCCGCGATGCCGCTATCTAAAAATTTAATGTATTTAGGAATGCTAAAATCCGCACCTTTGGGTGGTACAAGTACTTTACCGTCGCTATCTAAAATGACGTAATAAGGCTGCGAATTGGTGTTGAACTTAGTGGTTTCGTAATCGGCATTTTTTGCACCTATGCCTGTTATCTTTTTAAAGCTGAAAGAAGAGGTATATACTTCTGAAGCAGGAAGGTCTGTTTTCTCATCTACATAAAGCTCCAGTAACACAAAATCATTCTGCATGCGTTTGCGCACTTCGGGGTCGGGCCAAACTTCGTTTTCCATTTTGCGGCAGTTAGCACAGTTCCAGCCGGTAAAATCAACCAGGATAGGTTTCTTTAATTCTTTTGATACCTGTAACGCCTGGTCATAATCATACCATTCATTTAAACCCTGGTGCTTTCCGCGGGCAAAAAGGGCTTCGTACTTTTTCTCTTTTATAGATACCTTTTGCTCGGGCGCCGTTGGACCACTGCCCATAGAACGGGTAAGATCAAAATCTTGTGTGGCCGGTGGCGGTAAAAATCCGCTTATTACTTTAAGTGGTGCTCCCCAAAGACCAGGAATCATATATATCGTAAATGCTAAAACAATAATGGCGATAAATGTACGAGGCACAGACAGGTAAGGCAAATCACTATCATGAGAAAACTTGATTTTTCCGATTAAGTACAAAAAGCCAATTATTCCCAAAGTTATCCAGATTGACAGGAATACTTCCCTGTCAAACCAGTTCCAGTGGTAAGCCAAATCTACATTAGATAAAAATTTAAGCGCGAAGCCCAATTCTAAAAGTCCGAGTACAACCTTAATACTGTTAAGCCATCCGCCCGATTTTGGCAAGCTCTTTAGCGCAGATGGGAACAAAGCAAATATGGTAAACGGTAAGGCCAGCGCCAACGAAAAACCAAACATCCCCATGGCCGGTGCAACTCTATCGCCGCTTGTGGCAGATATTACCAGCAAATTGCCAATAAGCGGCCCTGTGCAGGAAAAAGACACAACCACTAAAGTTGCTGCCATAAAAAATATTCCGGATAAGCCCCCTTTGTCTGAATTGGCATCCAATTTATTAGCCAACGAACTTGGCAGGGTAATTTCAAAAGCACCAAGGAATGATACACCAAACACTACCAGCAACAGGAAGAAAAACAGGTTGAATATGCCATTGGTAGCTAAATTATTAAGTGCTTCGGGGCCAAATATGATAGAGATGAGAACCCCAAGGGTAACGTAAATAACAATAATGGATAACCCGTAAATAAAAGATTGGGTTATCCCCTTTTTGCGGCTGCCACTTTTTTTGGTAAAAAAGCTTACGGTTAAAGGGAGTAACGGATAAATACAGGGCATAAGCACTGCTAACAAGCCCTGCAAAAAGCCGGCTATAAATATGGCCCAGATTGATTCTGGAACTGCTTTCAAAGTTGATTTTGAAGCATGATCGGCAACTTTTACAGTCTGCCCGGTTGCGGCGGCTGCCGAATTTGCGGCCTTCTGCGCTTCCATTGCCTTTTTCCTTATAGCAACACTATCAGCCGCAGTAGGGATATCGGTAAACTGTAAATCGGCAGGTGCCGCAGTTGTTGTATCCTTTGCTCCTTTTTGCGCGGCATAAACCGGCTTGGGCGCGTTTAGGCCAAAAATAATAAGCAAAGTTACTACCGCAATTGATGTGGGCAGCCAATTGATATTTTTGAATATTTTCATGGGGTATTCCTATCGGGAATTATTATTTACCTAAAGGAATAGTAAAGTCAACATCTTCTGGTGGCAGGCACTTTTTATCGTTACAGGTTTCATAAGTAAGTTTTCCTGTAACCGCCGTTGCCGCTGCCGATTTTAGGCTGATCTTTTGTGAAAAAACAACTTCTTTTTCAAAATAAGTAACATTCATTTTAAACGCCTGCTCAAACTTCGATATTGGAGCAGGTTCGGTAGTTTTGCCAACCGGGGCATAATCTTTCGATTTTGAAAACACAAACGAAGTAGCTATCGGGCCGCCATCGGCAACATTAAGCGAGTAAATATGCCACCCGGGTTGTATGGTTGCTTTTAAATATACCACAGCCTCTTTGCTGTTCAGTTTTTTTGCCGCGTATGCCCAACGTACAGGTGTTTCAATTTGTGCATAGGCGCCAACGCAAATAACCAACGCCACCATCAATAACAATAACTTTTTCATTTATTATTTATTTAAAAATTCAATTTGTTTTAAGCTAAACTCACGGTTGCCGAAATTAGTATTTTCAACCATCAGTAAACCTTCATCTTTTACGCCTGTAATAGTTCCTTTAAACGTCTCCCCGTTTGACCGGAAATCCCTCGTCTCGTTTAACCAATATAGTCGGTTTAAATAAGCGTTCCTTACAAACAAAAACTTACCGGCTTTAAGCTTAAGATAGTATCCTTCAATATACCCGCAAATTTCTAATAATAAAGCTCGTAAATCATAATCCTTTTGTAATATCTGCTTTACAGATATAGCATTGCCCGCCCCGGCGTCAAAATGCTGCTGGTTTATATTCAGGCCTATGCCAATAATGGCATCTTTTATCCTGTCGCCCTGCAGGTGTGTTTCAATCAAAATACCGCCAAGTTTGTTATCGTCATAATAAATGTCGTTTGGCCATTTTATTTTTAGCTTGTCGCCCAGCAAGGGTTTAAGGGCCTCTATCACGCCCAAACTTACCGCCCGCGTAAGATCAAACTGCTGCAAAACAGGTAAAAATGAGGGCGTTAGCAAAATACTGAAAGTTAGGTTTTTGCCCGGCTCGCTATGCCATTTGTTTTGTTGCTGGCCCCGGCCGGCGTATTGGCTTTCTGCCATAATGACCGTACCTTCGGGCAATGGCTTGGAATTTGACAGTAATGTTTTAAGATGATTATTGGTTGAGTCAACTTCTTTAATTGTTACTAAATTTTGACCAACAAATAATCCCGAAAATATGTTATTTTGCAAAGTGTAATAATTTTTAACCAAAAAACGTTCAAAACTAATTCTTTTTGATGGTAAAAAATAAAAAGGTAGGGCAGTCAACCTATATTTCTGAACTTGCGATACATGGTATCCAGGAAAAAAAGGGCAATGAAATTGTAAGGTTAGACCTTCGTAACCTAAATAGTTCGGTAACAGATTACTTTGTAATTTGCCATGCCGATTCATCCACGCAGGTAAAAGCGATAGCCAACAGCATTGAAGATGAAATTTTTAAAGCAACCCAAACCGAGCCCTGGCGCAAAGAAGGTTTGGAATACGGCGAGTGGATACTGCTTGATTATGTGGATGTTGTGATCCATGTTTTCCGTACAGACAAGCGTGAATATTATGGAGTAGAGGAGTTGTGGGGTGATGCCGAGATTAAATATTATAAAAGCGCTTAAACTACAGTCACATAATGGCATGCTACAGCGTCATGGTAATACCTTGTTTTTTAAATTATAGATTGTAAGTTTGAGCTCGTAACAAAGAGATGAAAGATAAAGATAATAAATCAGAAAGTCCGAAACCGATCAGGAAGATCCTGAATAAAAAAACGCCGCCTAAGCCACCTAAGTTTAATATTATGTGGATTTATGGCATCATTGTTTTGGCGTTCCTGCTGGCAACAACCTTGTTAAGCAACGATAGCGGTAAACGGATAACCTACCAGCAATTTGAAACAAAAATGCTTAAACAGCATGATGTTCAGAAAATAATTGCCTACAAAAGCGGCGATTTAATTATAGCCGAAGTTTATATTAAACCCGAAAGCCTGAAAACCAAGCCGGAGTATGCCGATCTTGGTAAAGAGCAGCACATGTTTGCGGGAAGCAACGGCCCCCAGTATACTTTTACTGATGACTCTTTCGAAAGCCTGAAAAAATCCATTGCTGTGGCACAAGCGGCCGATCCGGCCATCGGTGATCTTTCGCTTGAACTACAGCAGGGTCGCGAAAGCTTTTTATCAAACTGGCTTGTACAGGGCGTAATTATGGTGATATTATTTGCTGCAGTGTGGATATTTATCATGCGCCGTATGAGTGGCGGTTCGGGCGGTGGTCCGGGTGGCCAGATATTCAATATCGGCAAATCAAAAGCTACCTTGTTTGATAAAGAAGCGCAGGTAACCGTTACATTTAACGATGTTGCCGGTTTAGAAGAAGCCAAACAAGAGGTAATGGAGATTGTTGATTTCCTGAAAAACCCTAAAAAATACACCAACCTGGGTGGTAAAATTCCTAAAGGCGCATTGCTTGTGGGTTCGCCTGGTACAGGTAAAACTTTGTTGGCAAAAGCCGTTGCCGGCGAAGCCCACGTTCCGTTCTTCTCCCTTTCAGGATCTGATTTTGTGGAGATGTTTGTAGGTGTAGGCGCATCACGTGTGCGTGATTTGTTCCGCCAGGCAAAAGATAAAGCACCGTGTATTATATTTATTGATGAGATTGATGCCATTGGCCGTGCCCGAGGTAAAAACAATATTGTTGGTGGTAATGACGAGAGAGAGAATACACTGAACCAGTTATTGGTTGAGATGGATGGTTTTGGTACCGATTCGGGTATCATTATCCTTGCCGCAACCAATCGCCCTGATGTATTGGATTCGGCCTTATTACGTCCCGGACGTTTTGACAGGCAGGTATCTATTGATAAACCGGATTTGAATGGCCGTGAGCAGATTTTCAAAGTTCACTTAAAGCCCCTCAAATTATCTGATGATGTTGATGCCAAAAAATTATCGGCACAAACCCCGGGTTTTGCGGGTGCCGAAATTGCCAATGTTTGTAACGAAGCAGCCCTTATAGCCGCCCGTAAAAACAAAGAGGCCGTTGACATGTCTGATTTTCAGGATGCGGTTGACCGTGTAATTGGTGGGTTGGAGAAAAAGAACACGCTGATTTCGCCCGAAGAAAAACGCGTAGTAGCTTACCACGAAGCTGGCCATGCTATAGCCGGATGGTTTTTAGAGCATACCGATCCGTTGGTTAAAGTTTCTATTGTGCCGCGTGGTGTTGCCGCTTTAGGATATGCCCAGTACCTGCCAAACGAACGATTCCTGGTTGCTAAAGAAGAGCTGATTGATGATATGATATTATCAATGGGTGGCCGTGTTGCCGAAGATATTACTTTCGGCAAAATCACCACCGGCGCCCTGAGCGACCTGGAGCGCATTACCCGCCTGGCTTATGGCATGGTAAAAATTTACGGGATGAATAACAAAGTAGGTAACGTATCATTTTACGATCCGCAGGGCGAAAACCAGTTTAGCAAACCATATTCTGATGTTACCGCAAACCTGATCGACTCTGAAGTAAGAAGCCTGGTTGAGGATGTTTACGCCAAAACAAAAGAGTTGCTGATTAAGCACCGCGACGGATTAGAAAAAGTTGCAAAAAAATTATTGGAGAAAGAAGTATTGTTCCAGGCCGACCTGGAAGAGCTTTTAGGTAAACGCCCTTTTGAGCACCGTACAGCTTACGATAAGTTTGTAAACGGCGAACCGGCATTAATTCCTGATAACAATGCAATACCCGAAAATGTGATCAATCCTGAGCTATCAAGGATGGATGAACCAGATCCGAAGTTTTAATTAAATACATTATAAAAAAGCCATCAGCTTAGCTGGTGGCTTTCCTTTTTATACCATGAGGGATATTACCACATCAAAAGAAAAACTGCTGAAAAAGATCCGCAAGGCACTGTTGGAGAAACGGGACAACCCTTACCCCCAGCTGGAAGACCTGCCACTTTATGCAACTGATGATGAAATATCCGAAGTTGTTTTTGCCGAGCAATTTACTGCCGTTAACGGCCAGTTTATTTTTTGCGAAGACGAGGTGCAATTTATAGAAACCTTGCTTACCCTGGCCGAAGAACGTAACTGGCACAAAATATACTGCTGGGAGCCAGCCCTGCAGGAAGTGCTTGCCCGCTTTGAATACCCCTTTTACGAAACCGACAAAGATTTTGACCTGGCCGAGGTAGGCTTTACCCTGTGCGAGGCTTTAATAGCCCGTAATGGCAGTATTTTGTTATCTAATGGCAATATGGCCGGCCGGCGCTTAAGCATCTATCCACCGGTACACATTGTGCTGGCTTATACATCGCAAATGGTGATGGATATTAAGGATGGTTTTAAACTGTTGAAAAGCAAATACGGCAACCGCCTGCCATCAATGATCACCAATGTAACCGGCCCCAGCCGCACTGCCGATATTGAGAAAACCCTGGTACTTGGCGCCCACGGCCCCAAAGAGCTTTTCGTTTTTTTATTGGACGACTCGCACGAGGCCTAAAATTTCAGATATTTTTTTGAATCATATCCTGGCTTGCCACTGCTGCTGCATTTGTTGTTGAGCATTAGCTAACACTCTGCGCGTTTTAGCTGCGGAGTTACCGTAAAAGGTTAAAAAAATATTATTAAAATATCGCCGACTGCTGAATTATAATTAAAATAAATTATACTTGTTTCTAATAACTCAACGCAGTTATAAACACGTATAACCCTAATTAAAAACCCCCTTATTAACATGAAAAAAATTGATTTAACCGAAGCAAAAAAAATGGTAGACCACTACCACGCCACCCGTAAAAACGTTATCGACAAAACACACGGTATTAATGACACCAAATCTGTTTGGTTTGATATCGATGCATTTAAAGATTTTGTAAACAAGCTGCCGGCACATACTACCGGTGTACGGGTTCATTTGGCTGCTCATGACAGCTTAGGAACAACGCCTACTGCCCAGACAACAGTTGTTCTTGCAGGGACTGTTAATAAAGACAGTAGCCATATTGACGCATTATCAGACAGTAGCCTACTTGCCGAAGGGTTAGATCCGGTTAATGGAGGAAAGCCCTGTCCGCCGAGTTGCACTTAATTAGCGGTTATTTAAATAATATTCCCGTATTAAGGCAGATTAAAGAAAGCAGATTTTCGATAAGTCGCTTAATTTGATCTGCCATTAACTTTTTACTAAAAAGTTCGGTTTGTAAAACAAAAATATATAGCAGTGCCACTATCTTAGCATCTAATTAAAAGCAGTATTAAATGCTATTATTTAATTTTTATCTTCTTTCTCTTCCTTTTACGTTTGCGGCCTGCATTTACGCTTATAAATCATTTGATAATAGCTTTAAGCCCTTTTTAATATATTTTCCTGCTGTAATTGCATACGTAATCGCAGATTTTTTTGACCTGCTGACTATTAACCACAGCAATGCGTGGTGCAATAATTTAGAAGACTTATTAGATTTTGCAATGTTTTCCTACTTTATCATATCGCAGGATAAAAGATCATTATATAAAAGGAAAGCATATGTCTTCGCTGCTGTTGTGATACTACTATCTTTTATCGATATTTATTATATACAGGGATTTTGGCACCGATCAACCATGGCCACTATCTTACAGGGATTGTTTATTTTGATATTGGTTTGTATTTATTATTATAACCTGCTTGAAGAAGCCCCGGAGAATCTTTTTTTATTAAAACACCCGCCTTTTTTGGTTGCAACCGGATTGTTTTTTTATTTTCTTTCGCTTACATTTCATTATTCTTTTTTTAGCTATATGGCGTATAAAAACACATATCGTTTTGCTCTTTTGGCATCTACAATACTGGGTATTGCCAACCTGATGCTGAACGCTATTTTGATATATGCTTTCCTATGCTCAGTTAAAAATAAAGGCATTAAAGCATAGTGGCTATTAGCTACAACCGAAGTATTTTTGTTTCCTCGTGAGCGTGGGTTTTGAATTATATAGCATAAGAAAATCCCTGTTATTTTCTTATCCTTGCAATCAAGATCGCGGGAATTTCGAGCCTATTACTCAACTCACTTTTAATATCTGCCTTTTTATGCTTTTCAAAGACGAACAAGTTATCCTGATAATTATAGCGGGTACAGCGTTATTGCTTTTACTGGGATTTTTTATGGTCGGTTTTTTATTGATGTTTCAAAAAAAACAAAATAAAAATGCCATGGAAAAGGCCGAGCTGAAATCGTCATTTAAACAGGAACTGCTAAAAACCCGCATAGAAATTCAGGAAGAAACACTGAACTATGTAAGCCGAGAGATGCATGATAACATTACACAGGTGCTATCGTTTGTGAAACTCTCGATGGGCCTGCTGGCCAACAAGCTCGGCGGCGAAGAAAAGATAAAGTTAACTGACAGCCGGGAGCTCATAGCACAAACTATTACCGATTTACGCAACCTTTCAAAAAGTTTAAGCTTTGAACATATCAGTTCATTGGGTCTGGTAAAAACGCTGGAGATGGAAGCAATCAGGATAAATAAAAGCGGCCTTATTAACATGGACTTAACCGTTGAAGGCGAAATGTATACACTTGGCGAACAGCGCGAGCTGGTATTGTTCAGGATATTCCAGGAAGCGCTAAATAATGTATTGAAACACGCGGATGCAGCAAACATTAAAATCGGCTTGTATTATAATGCACAAATGTTTAATTTGACCATCGAAGATGATGGCGCAGGTTTCCAACCCGAATTGCTGACTGATAAGAGCGGATCGGGATTGCGTAACATGAAAAATAGGGCGGGTTTGATTGGGGCAGAGGCTGTTATAACCAGTTCGCTCAAAAAAGGCTGTACTATTAAGCTGTCACTCAATCCCCTGGTTCAAGAAAATTATGTTAACGAAACCCATTCAAATAGCATTGGTTGATGACCACCGCCTTTTTAGGAGTGGCATTGCGGCGCTAATTGATAGCTTTGGCGGCTATAATGTGCTTTTTGAAGCCGCGCACGGGCAGGAATTAATTGAAAGTATTGCTACCGGCCTTGTGCCCGATATTATTTTGCTTGATATAAATATGCCCGTAATGGATGGCATATCTACCGCGCAATGGCTTCGCAGGTACCATCCGTCTGTTCGCATTATTATCTTATCCATGTTTGAAGATGCCGAGAAGGTGTTATTAATGGTGAGGGCCGGTGTAAAAGGCTACCTGCTGAAAGATGCCGAGCCGGATGAATTTGAACGCGCGCTGAGCAAAGTAAGCGAAGGCGAGCTTTTTTATCCCGATTTTGTTACCCGGCACCTGTTAAATAATTTTAATATCGATAAGGAAGCCCAGGTACAGCTAAACCCCCGGGAAATTGAATTCCTGCGCCTTACAAGCACCGAGCTTACCTACAAGGAAATTGCAGATACGATGAATATCAGCGTGCGGACCGTTGATAGTTTTCGTGATCACCTTTTTGAAAAGCTCCAGATAAAAAGCCGCGTAGGGTTGGTTTTATACAGCATAAAAAACAAGCTGATAGATTTGTAATTTGCTAATTTATTTAGCAAATTTGCCTTATGGCGCATGAGGATAACCCCGATTTTTTTAAGGGCAGAGGGGCACAGGTTAATACCCACAACAAATTTTTGAAAAACAAATATGTAGCCGAACATATTGAAGGACTTGACGAGCCCCTGCTTGAAAATAGCGCCACGCAGCTTTTTGAAGAAACCCCCAAAAAGATTGTAAGCGAATCAAATAGCCCCGATTTGAGCCATATGTACTCGATAAACCCTTACCAGGGCTGCGAACATGGTTGTATTTACTGCTATGCGCGCAATACGCACGAATACTATGGCTTTAGTGCCGGCCTCGATTTTGAACGCAAGATTATTGTAAAACGTAATGCCCCCGAACTGCTTGAGCAATATTTTAATAAAAAAAACTACAAACCGGTATGCATCCTGCTATCGGGCAATACCGATTGTTACCAACCTATTGAACGCGATTTGCAAATTACACGGCGGTTGCTGGAGGTTTTCCTGAAATATAAAAACCCGGTAGCCATCATCACCAAAAACAACCTGGTACTGCGCGACCTGGATATTTTGACCGAACTGGCGGCCATGAACCTGGTACATGTAAACGTATCTATCACCTCCCTTAATGAGCAGCTTCGCCAAAAACTGGAGCCAAGAACGGTAACCGCGACAGGGCGGCTGGCTGTAGTTCAAAAACTATCAGAAAAGGGCATCCCAGTAAGGGTGATGGCAGCACCCATTATTCCGGGGTTAAACAGTAACGAAGTACCCAACATTATCAAAGCTGCTGCCGATAGGGGGGCATTGGCAGCAGGATTTACCATAGTGCGCCTTAATGGTAGTGTAGCCGAAATATTTAGCGACTGGATTTATAAAGCCTTCCCCAACCGGGCCGAAAAGGTGTTGAACATGATCCGCTCATGCCACGACGGCAACCTGAACGATAGTGACTTTGGCAGGCGCATGAGCGGCGAGGGAAAGGTAGCCGAATCTATCCACCAGATGTTCAGAATGGCCTGTAACCGTTTTTTGGATGGACGGGAAATGCCAGAGTATGATTATAGCTTGTTTGTACCGATGAAAGGGAAGCAAACGAGTATGTTTTAATTCTTACTTCGGTTTTAATAGAATTTATTAAATTGACCCCGAATCTTTACCAAAGTCATGTCATCAAAAAAAGAACTTTATACCCAGCTATATACCGAGGATGATATGCCCGGTTATGACGCCATTAGTGCAAAAGAAAAGGAAATATATGGTAACCAGGAACCTTTACACTGGGCAACTATAGTACCCTTTGAGTTGGGAGGGGAAGATCCGCTATGGGCAATTGATTGTTTTAAGAGTGCGAAGCAACAACCTCATTTTCATTTTATCACGTCAGGGTTTTCAAATTTATATTTTGAACCAGATTATTCGGAGGATGAATTCAGTGGGTTTGGCTTTGAAATTACACTTAGATATCGTCCTTTAAAAGAAGAATTAGCTCAGCCAATTTGGCCCGTCAATTTCCTTCAAAATATTGCTAAGTACGTGTTTAAAAGCGGGAATGGTTTTGGAGAATACCATTACATGTCGGCCAATGGGCCGATAAGAACAGAAACTAATACCGAGATAACCGCCTTCGCCTTTTACATTGATCCCGAGATGGGGACTATTGATACGCCTCACGGCAAGGTGGTATTTATACAGCTGTTTGGATTAACAACGCAAGAGTATAATAGTATCAGGAACAAAGAATATACAACAAAGCAGTTGCTTGAAAAACATTTAGTTAACAACCCTATGCTGATAACAGATTTAAATAGAAAATAACTTCTTGCTCAAAGCTCTTTCGAGTGCAACTCCTATCCCCACACCTGCTATATAACACAATAAATCGCTCCACAGAAAGCCCTGGCCTAAAACAAGCCTGCCCAATAGCGTGTGTCTTAAATCATCAATCCATGGCGCTTTATAAAGCTGGCTAAACTCTATTGCGATGCAAAACAATAAACTGACAATAACAACAAACTTTATAGGCTTATTGATAAAAAGGAAGCGTGCGATAAAATACACCATCAGCGCCCAAAGGATATCGCCAATAAACAGCGGTATGCTTTTAAGATGGCGGGAAAGCAGCCCTGTAATTATGGTAGCTATGACGAGTATAAAATAAAGGAGCCTTGATTTTCGCATAATTTCAATAAGCCATTTTTCCCCGTTTATAAAAAACGTAACACGCTACGCAGAGCGCTATTAGCATGGCTATAGAAGCTACGCCAAAGCCAATTATTAGGTTTCCCCGTTTAAAATAGGGTTTATCATCCTTGTCGAGAAATTGCAGAAATCTATTCAAATGAATCTTTTCTGTATCACCTGTTTGATAAAAATACACATCGACCACATCTCCCGTTTTCAAACTATCAACCCGGCCGCTTTGCTCATCGGTATAAATTTCAAAAGGATATTGATACGAGTCGATTTTAAGATATCTGTACAAGCCGAGGTCTCGGTACGGAAGCTCTCCTAATTTTTGATCAAGGTATGTTATTTTGCCGTTCAGGTGATCGTACTCCTTTTTCTCCTTTGAGTTTCTCCACATCAATATACCGAAGACAATACTTAAAAGAATACTTACTGCAAGAACAGATCGAAAGGTAAGAGGGATAGCCATATTGAAATTTACTAATACCGTAAAGATAGCAAGCCGATGATTTAATAGCAGAGAAAACCGCCAACAAAAAAAGGCATCCTGAAGATGCCTTTTATATTAATTTTATAAGTGGTTGCTTATACAGTTTCGGCTTCTAAGGCCATTTGCTCATCAACCAGGATACGGCCGCAATGCTCGCAAACGATGATCTTTTTGCGCTGACGGATATCTGACTGGCGTTGAGGCGGAATCTGGTTAAAACAGCCAGAGCATGAATCGCGCTGGATGGTTACTACAGCCAAGCCATTTTTTGCATTTTGACGCAAACGGGTATAAGCCGTTAATAAACGTTCGTCAATGTTTGGGATAGCTTTTTCGGCCTGGGCAACAAGGTCGTTTTCTTCTTTTTCTGTTTCAGCGGTGATAACGCCCAATTCGTCTTTTTTGGCCTCTAAGTCGTTTTTACGCGCTTCAAGATCAGCAAGGGCTTTTTCATAAACCTGGGTTTTTGATGCTATCTCAAAGCCGTATTCCCTTATTTTCTTTTCGCTCACCTGTATGTCTAATCCCTGTATCTCAATTTCTTTTGATATGGCATCATACTCGCGGTTGTTCTTAACTTCGTTAAGCTGTCCTTCGTATTTTTTGATATTAGCCTGAGCATCTTTGATCAGGTTTTTGCGGGTTACAATCTCATCCTCTACATCATCCAGCTCATATTTGATTTTCTGTATGCGGGTTTCAAGACCTGCAACATCATCTTCCAGATCGGCAACTTCCATTGGCAGTTCGCCACGTACCTGGCGTATTCTGTCAATTTTGGTGTGGATGGTTTGGAGTTCGTATAAAGCTTTAAGCTTCTGTTCTACGGTTT
>Ga0307515_10002288_pt1 | contig 41928 bp, 23 predicted proteins | sample 17_EM_MG_FD_194513 | JGI IMG/M metagenome (GOLD analysis project Ga0307515, IMG submission 194513) | Populus trichocarpa ectomycorrhiza microbial communities from riparian zone in the Pacific Northwest, United States - 17_EM | ecosystem: Host-associated > Plants > Roots > Unclassified | place... | reverse complement strand
ATAAATTTTTTTTTATTGTTCCATTAAACTATCTACAATTCCATTACGTACAAAATTCATCCGACAAGAACTACAAAATTATGTAAAATATTATCAGGAATAAAATTGAGATTACAGTACGAGTAAATTTAATTTACCTTAAATTAATTTTTTTAAAAAACAAAAAAAAAATTGTTGTTCACGTTCACGTGAACAGTGCTAGTGAAATCAATTAATTGCACTGGTTTTCAAAAAAAAAAAAAAAAACTGTTCACCACTGAACAGTGCGACAGCGGAGCATGGCTGCACAGTTCACTGAACAGTCACCACGAGAAGCAGCAAAATGCTGCTTCTCCAAACCTGCGGCACGCCAGTGAAAGTTGGTGGGTCCTACCAAGCAAAATCACATTTTTTTTTGTTACCAAACGCTGATATGTGTGGCTGCGGGTGAACCTCACCCGCAGCCACATTACCAAACAGCATCTTACACCTTAAAACTTACTCCCTGAATAATTCACGCCCACTCTTTTTCACCCCATACCAAACACAACCTAAACATTGAAGAATATATGATTATTTTGGTGTTTGAGCAGAACTGTTCTGCAGAATTAATATGCAGTTCTAGTGCTATTTAGAGATTTTTTATATTTTGATAGTGTTTTTGTGTCCTGCTTACCATTTTGGCGGGTTCTTTTAAGGGAACTGTAGATTGGAGCGCCTTTTTTGTGATCTGTGTTGCCTGTTTTTCTTTATTGGAATGACTTATTTTCCAGCTATCTTTTGTACAACTACTTCATAATGTTACATGTTTGTTTTTCTTCATCTAAAAATAAACAAAGATTTAGAGGGTAAATTGTGGAAATGGAAGAGCAAAGCGTGCACTATATGAAACTTTAGTTGTTCAATGCACATTCAATTACAGGAGCACACTAAAGCATTTGTTCCCCAAACAAGCTCCAAGAATAAGATTATCTTCTTGGTCAACATTTACTCATCTGCTTATACATTTGATTTCATATTCTCATGAATTTGCTTGTTGCTTCAGGTATGTTCCACTCAGTCGGGCTGAAGTTCCCCTTTCAACCAAGAGCATTACCAGTCCTGGTTGTTCATTTCCTTCTTTGTCAACATCTGATGAGATAGGAAAGGTGGGTTCCAGTACTCTTATTCGGTGCAAATTTGAATCTGTTGAAGCTGCAGCAAAGGTATGTTCAGCTTTTGCAGGCTTGTATATTCATAACCAAGGAATTTCCCCTGTACAACATACAACAATTGCTGGCTCTATCTAATGAACTTTTCTGATGCAGGTGCGTACTTTAGAGGTGTGTGAGGCTTCAGCAGATGAAATTAGGAATTTTGAATATAGTTGTCTCGGAGAAGTAAGAGTTTTAGGTGTGCTACAACACTCTTGCATAGTTGAAATGTATGGACACCAGCTATCTTCAAAATGGATTCCATCGGAAGATGGAAATCCAGAACGCCGCATATTACGGTCTGTTATTCTTATGGAGTATGTTAACGGGGGATCTTTAAAGGTAACTTTATTCTTTTGTTTTTTTAGTTGGCAGATGCAAACATCATAGTAGCAGAACTAGTTACATGCCCTGGCTTTGCTTCTGGCAACTACAAAGATTAATTTTAGTATGGGTAATGGGGTTAGTTTTAAACGACTACGTGAACTATATTTTAATTTACCTATTCTGAAAAAAAATTTCCTGCAATTTCACAAGACTGCTCCTGAAAAACCAACTATTTATTGACAATCAAAACCTACTAATCCCTCATACTTGTACCACATGTCACTCAATGCTTCATCTAATACCCTAACATTAAGTAGCCACTTGTAACAATCCCACGTTTGTAATTTCATATGTAGTATAATTATTTCGCAGAAAAGCTTGGCCTTGGTAGTTTGCCGAGGAGAAATAGGATTCACATAGCTTGCCCTAACTAGTGTTTGTCTGAGACATGTTTGAGTTTAACTGTTTTTCTTACATAGTTATCTGTTTTTTTTACACAATTATTTGATCGCTTTCCACATATTTCTTATTGATTATTGCTCTCATGATGCACTAGAATTATGTAGAGGAGTTATCAAAAACTGGTGAGAAGCATGTACCAGTGGAGATGGCATTGTGTATAGCACGAGATGTTGCATGTGCATTGGCAGAGATTCACTCCAAAGATATAATTCATCGTGACATAAAAAGTGAAAATATTTTGATTGATTTGGATAATAAGAGAGCTGATGGCATGCCTTTAGTGAAGCTCTGTGATTTTGACAGAGCTGTGCCACTCAGGTCTCTCTTGCATACGTGTTGTATTGCTCATAGAGGTATTGCACCTCCTGATGTTTGTGTTGGAACACCACGATGGATGGCTCCAGAGGTTTTGCGGGCAATGGATAAACGCAGCACATATGGTCTGGTATGTTGCTTCTCCTGTCTGTTAGTTTGGAAAATCATTAATTCTTAGTGCTTGGCTAGATATTTTTTTTTCTCATGTGATTGTTAACATTTCCATTGCAATATTGTGTTACAGTTATGTGGGTTCCATAGAAGTTATATGTTTGGAATGAGAGTGATTTTAATCGGTCATTATGTAAACATAAAATTAAACACGTGCATGAAAAATTATAAACACATGCATGTCTTGCTCTCATTACCTTGAATTGAATATGTAGTGGAAGGGAGCATTTTTTTGGATTGTTAGCAATGATGTGGACAAATTTGAATTGCCCTTTAAGGTTGAAGGGATGTGACAGCTGTTTACCAACACCTGTGTAGTCTTTTAAATGGTTTTTATCAACTGCAACGAAGTGTGAAGCTAATTATTACTTCTGCTGTTCAATACTTATCCTCATAATGTGTATTGTCCGGGATTCATAAAATTGAGGGCTTACCTCCATGAATTGGACTGGCTCTACATTCTAAATGAATTGTTATCAGCAAATACCACATCTGAGGAACTAGTTGCGTTGCATATCATCAGATGCAGGATCAAATTTCTGATTTCTCAAAATGGCACCAGTTTTGGTACAAATTTTGATCCCTGTATCAAAACTGTATTAACATTGGCTATACTACTAAGACGGACTATGCCAAATATGTGCAATCTTTGTGATGAATTTGTGTTGGGCTATGGCCCCATATTGCATGCAAAAACATACTGCTTTCCATATGCTTTAGTTTGTGCATGTTGATAGTATGAGTTGTAATGGGATTTTCTCTTTTGGTTGTAGGAAGTGGATATTTGGTCATATGGATGCCTGCTTCTGGAATTGTTGACTTTACAGGTCCCATATTCCGGCTTACCTGACCTACACATACACGAGCTTCTACAGGTACATCTCACTAGAAACTGAAATTTTCTAATGGATAATTTAGGGTGGTTAACACTTAGATGCAAAAAGATTTTAGTGTTGCCGTTGCATTGCATGCATTACGAATCAGTAAAATCTTTTTTTCCCGTGGTACTATTAGCTTTTTGGTCAATGCTTGATTTTGTTACCTCTGGTCTTGAGCTGTTCTTTTATTGGTTTCTCTTGATATAAGCAGTCAGGTAAACGACCACCACTAACTGATGAGCTAGAGGCATTGGGATCCATTGACGAGCATTTGGTGACTCAGTCTGGCTCAGATCTGGAGGGACCTGAGGTTGAGTCAGAAACTCTGAGATTCCTTGTTGATTTATTCTGTCAATGCACCAAGGAAAATCCAGCTGACCGTCCCACAGCTTCAGACATTTACAAATTGTTGCTTGCACGCACAAGCATTAACTAGTTGAAGGAAAGTTGGGTACAGTTTTAGATTAATCTTTGGGTAATAGTTTATTCCCAACCCCAAATTTTTGTAGCCTTAGGATGTTGTGTTATTATATTTAATATTAAGGCTTCTGGGAATCAAATCTTTGGGTTTTCTCTAGAGTTAGTGTACCATAATTGTAGTTGAAGAGCTAGAATTAGCAGCGTCTTTCAACTTTCTTTGTGAGTAGTGTTCAGGTGATGGGTACAAAGTGGGCTCTTGATGTCTTTTTTTTTTTAATCTGGAGGTCTGTAAATTTCTATGTAGTTCTGTGTCTGATTGTGTCATGTCGCGGCTTTGATGTATTTTTCAATGTAAGTAGGCATTCTAATAAGTTACTAACATTCTCAAAAAGGTAAACAAAGCTTTCAAACTTTGATTTACTTGTTTGGAAGAGGAATATGAACTGGTCATGGTTTTGATTTCTTGCCTATTTTGGGGAGGATATTTTTACTTGTCCTTACTTCTCGCAGGAAGTAGGTTGCTAGACTTCTATGGTTGTTTTGCAGGCCTTATGATTTTTCTGTTACTGCATCATCACGTTTAAACTTGTATTGAAGTACCTTGCATCTTATGGTTGATATCCTGGCCAAAGCATTCTGCAGTTGACTGAGCTGAGTTGGGGCTCTGTCGAGAACAGGCCAAGTCAGGATATGTTTTACCTAAAGACTAAATTAATCCGACTGAAGAACGTCTCACCCTTGGACTGATTTTGGTAAAACAGCATGAACAGGCCAAGAAGGAATCGGTGTTCGTTTTGACGTTATATGTGTTTTGCAGGTAATATCCAATCTGCAGTTCATGTTGTTGGGATGTGGCTCCTGGGTAGTGGCTAAAACTTCAGGGCTCGAGCAGAGGAGAATTTTGACACGTTGAACAAATAAACCCTCTATTTTATGATCACATTAACACCGCAAAACCTCCTCGGATACATGGTTTTCCCGTTCTTAAATATGACGGGTTAGAGAAAAGGGTGGGGGCACGTATTCAACTAAAGCAATATCCTAGGAAGTGTTAACCACACGAGTATACCTGACCGTAGAGCTGTTGGCTTCCGAATAGAGGCAGAGCCAGCATGCGTAGATTACTTGTGCTCGACTTTCTACAACCAGGTGTGTGTAATCATGTATCCGTTTCCCACATCTGCAACTGTTTTGGTTAGAGAGAGATGCATGCTGTCTAGATCAAGAGATTATAAAGGAGGGAAAAGTGAGATTTTATGAAAAAATCATCAATCATTCCAACTCGTCATTGCTAGCTGGTTGGTGGCTACCATACCATTTTATACTCTTTCGTCTTTTCAGTTCTGTTTCTTGCGAGTGGGCGCTATATATATGTGGAAAGGAAATTCAAGGTGCGACCAGCTTCACCTTGTATCAGCGCACTGCAATGCACGAGGAACCGTTCTTGCTGGCAGCTCGACTGCACTGCGCAGTTGCCTAGTTCTATGCAACCATACATCAGAAAAAGGATGCAAGTTTGCTAACGCAGAAAGGGAGTGAAATGTTTCTCGTTACTGTACATGGTTGCGGTCATCTAACAATACTGTATCGCCGGGGACCATTCAAGCTACATCACCTCACTGTACCCTAAATTCTGCTTGCCGAGAAAGACCAGATGGGAAGATACAAGAGTTTTCAATAATCTAGGCTTATAGGGGTTACTAGAAAACAAAAACGCCCCTGTCCCTCCCTCTGTGCGTGTATGTTTATGTAAAGTTGCCGTGAAAAAAATAAATTCACCAGCAGAAGGACACCAGGTACATAGAGCCGCGGTCCCTCGATCAAGATCCTCATTGGGTTGTTGACACGCGTGTTTCGACGTATCTAAGCATTTTAGGCCCACGAAGTATGGCCCGCATATTAATGTCTTTGTGGCCCAGCAAAGGCCTCTCGTCAACATGAAGATTTAATAATTTAGATGGTTTATTTTTTTCTTACATTTTTTTTTATAAATTTAAAAATATAAAATTAATTTATGAATAATTAGCCTCACATATATTTTTTTATAGTTAAAATTCACATGAATTATTTTTTAACTTTTCGATATGGAATAATTATATATAGTCTACATTTACATAAATTATTTTTAACTTTTCAATATGAGATAACTATTCTATATTTTATCTTTTTATAGCTTATATTTATATGTTTTATTTTTTTATGTGAAATAACTATATATGATTATATCTACATGATTTTTTTCTTAATTTTTTTAATATGGAATAATAACTATACTATATTTAATATTTTTTTTATAGCCCATATCCATAAGATTTATTTTTTAATTTTTTAATATGAGATAATTATATATAATTTACATTCACATGAATTTTTTTTTTAAGTTTTTGATGTGGAAAGTATACCACAGTTCACATTTCTTTTTTATAACATAAATCTATGAATTATTTCTTAACTTTTCAATGTGGAATAAATATACTACACTTTATTTTTTTTATAACCTACATTCATATGCATTGTTTCAAAGAATTTCCATATGGGATATTACAACCTCAAACATATTTTTTTTTTCTATTAACCTAAGTCAACCTATATGACTTGAGACCCAGCCTCTTGGCTGGATCAATTCCTAACCGAGTTTAATAACTATAAAATATACAATAAATAAATAGATGGGTTGTTTTATTTTGTATGTATTATCCACCAAGACTCTTTTCAGTGCTTACTTTCATATTCAATATTTTTTTCTTTTCAACTCCTTTAAGATTTGTTTTTCATTTTTCATTTTTCATTAAACTTTATTTCTTTATAATTTCATTCTTGCTAGTTATGTTAACATAGTTTTATGTGTTGAGATCTATTTTGATTTGCATGTTGTTTTTATCAAATATTTCATATAATATTTCAATATTTACATATTAGAATTTTAGGTTATTGTTAAAAAAATATAAAGGATAAAGGAGCAAAATTGATATTAAAAAAACAAAGGTTTTTTTTGTCATTTAAGGCACGAAAAACTTCAATTTGATTCTTAAAATTTCAATTTTATACATTTGGTCTTGTTCTTTTAGTTTTTTATATTTTTATCCTAAACTTTATTTTTCATCAATCATTAAACTTTCACATAGGAAAGAGAAAATATCTTATTAGTCACACTTCAATCATAAAAAAATTAATTTTGGTGTTAATGAGTTCCGAGTTCAATGGAGATGGTGTTTTTCATTAACCATGCTGGAAACAAGTAGATCAAAATCTAAAAAGGAAATTATTTGACTTAATTTTTATTTTTTAAAGTGATTCGAACGTGTTTGGGAATGGAAATAGGTTTATTGAGAGACTTTTAGAATGTTTTTGATGTGTTTTTTTTTTATGAAAGCAAATTGAAAATTAATTTTTTAGAGACTAAAAACTCAAATCTCTAAAAATTATAATAGTAAATGACACATCGGTTTGCTTAGGTGAACAATGTGCATTCCAATCTTTTTTCTAAAAAAATTTTAGATAGATAATGTTTTAAACAAAACAAGCACATTGGCTCTTGTTTTTTTAGTCCAAACGCATGGCCTGACCTTTAATGCCTAATAATACTTGATTTTTTTTTATTTGTTTTTGTTTTGGTTTTTCATTTTAGTTTTTTTAATTAATATCTTTTAAATTTATCTTGTTTAACTATTATCTCATATTAAGTAGTCTTTCAAAGAGTTTTTATAATTTCACAATACATCAAAGAAATTATTGTATTTAATTTTTATTTTTTTGGTTAAATTTTACATAAATCTATTATATTTGTATTATGCATTTATTTCATGGATAATCATATGTGTTTATCAATCAAACTAAATCTTGGAGATAAATGTAAGAAAAATATATAAAATAAAAGAACAATCCTAAGTTAAATATTTGCATTTTTATCTATATATCTTTTACCTTTTGTTACAAAGATCAACTTCTTGCTTTGTTTTTCAATTAGTGTTTACAATTTTTATTTACGTGTCATTTAATATTTTTTGTAATTCATTGTATTAAACATATACAATATCTTTTAATTCCTCTATGACACAAAATTCATGATTCTGATAAAACATATTCACACTGTTAACACCTTCTTCTTTTTTATATTAAATTTAACTTGAATTAATTCTACCCGCAACATAAGACACATGGCATATATACAAAAAAAAAAAAAAAAAAGAGAGACGGAGAAAGTAGAGGTATATTTGTATTTGTTTCTTGTTATTAGAGTACAGAATTTTACTTTCTATCTCTATTTTTTAAACTAAATACAATTTTATCTTTTTCTATATCAATTATCTTTATTCTAAAATATTAGTCAAATACAATCACAATTAAAGAGAATCGGCACATTTTATATGCATGAATGAATAAAAATTAATTCTTAATATCTAAAATATATATTTTAAAATTTCTATCTTGATATGTATTCTTAGGGATTTTTATAGCACTGTTTTCCATCCTCTTCCATTCGTGTGTAATCATTACCTTGATTTAAAAAAAATATTAAATATCAATAACAAATAAATTAAGGGGAAAATAACTATCTATTCAAAGAAAAAGCTAACTAAAAACTGTAGCATTAACTTACTTTTCAATTTTTTTTTTTGATAAAATCACTTTTAAATAAAGGCATTCATACAAATATGAATTTAATGATAATTTTTTAAAACTCAAAAATTATAATATTAATATCTAATTAATATACTTTTACCACACTGATTTAGTTTGGAACGTTTAATCCAAGACTTTTAACTACATCTTTTTTTTTTAACCGCTATTTTATTTGTAATCCACAAAGTATCCAAACAATATCGATACTTTTTATATCACTGAAGTTTCTACTTTAATTTTCACAAAAATAATTCTCAACTAATAATTTAATAATATCATGTGTTAATAAAGTATATTACTAATTGTAGTCAAGATAATAAAATGACTCTTTAGTAATAGATATTAAATACTAGAAAAATATGCACAATACTTTACCTAATTGACATCAAAACTATAGTATTTAAGCATCCATGTATAATTATAAATGCCACGATGTATTTGAATTTCCTATCATTTATTTTTTTAACGTTTTTTTAGGAAAGAAAATAATATAACCTCAAGCACATATCTTAAGGTGCAAACTTGTATATGATATAAAAAACTAAATATTTTTCCTTGTGAATTCTTTTGACTAAATTGAAATTATAAACTTAGTTTTCACATTCATAAACTGACTTCAATGTGACATGAATGATCATATAACAAGAAAAAAAAGAAAAAGAAAAACTATATCACCTTTTATGCACGAGAGTATTTTGAGACGAAGAGATAAAGAAATAGAAAAATTTACTTGGTTTGGAACTTTGGAGGAGTAAGAAATATTATCTTTAAAGTGTTTATTTATCGTATTCAAATAACATTATCAAAATATAATTAAGCCCCTAAAATCTCAAATAAATAAATATAAAATACAAATATAAAAATACATTCATGAGTATTAGTTTTGTGTAATAACAAATTTTGATAAATCACTTGAAACCACAATAGAACTATAAAAAATTTACGAAAAAACATTCATGTTCTTAATTAAATAGAATAATTGTTATTAAATTTAATTTCACCGTAATTTCTATCAATCAATTAAACACAAAAATTAACAAGATATTAATTTAAAAGATTTTATTTTGTTTCTTTTAATATGCGGGATTATGAATTTATAAGACGTATTATAGTTTTTTTTTCTTTTAATATACAATATTATAAACTTATATGTAAGACATATTATTAATATTAAGTAAAAAAATAGTTTTTTTTTAATGATGATATTAGAACGGTGAAGTTTTTAACCTGATAGATAAGGATCTCTTTATTAAGAAGAATTTTTTTTAAATCTTAGACAGACTAAATGTTAAAAAACACATTTTCTTAGTTTATATTAGACTAATAAACAATGTAGCTTACTATGTACTAGGGTGCTAATACATTCTATTTATATAATCAGATCCATTATCTAGACTCTGATACCAATTAAGATTTTCAGTAATCAAAATTATAAATGGTGATTCTTTTTTTTTTTTTACTAACATAATTCTCAATGATTCAAATCCAGGGGAATGATCATTGTGACGCCGCATGCGTGAAATAATAACATGCAATTTTTACTCTATTTTTTTTATCAGATTGTAGCATGCACAATATAATATAAACAAGTGCTATTTTGTGCGGCTCCTCTTGTTTTTTTTTGTTTTAAGATGTTTTTTTAATTTTTTTTTGTTATATTTCATGCGCTTGTCTATTTTTTATTACATAATTAAACAAATAATGAATTAAAATAAGTTTTCATCTTCAATGTTTTTTTACATTTTTATTAGAATTATCATTCCTCAAAAAACTTTTCTGTCAAAATTAGCCTCGTTTTATTAAACGTACGCGTCTTCTCAGCACGCAATATATTTTTTTCTTGGTGGTGAAAAACGCAATGCTGATGACTAACATCTTTTTATTGAAAAAAATAATAATTTATTTCATCCCGCGGCAAAGCGTAGCCACTACACCAAACCTCTAAAAGGAATGTTATCATAAATGAACCGATGAAGCTCCCAAGTCATTGATGTTGTGGTTCGACCAGTGGATTGTAAATATTATTTATATATATTGTGTTGGAATTTCCTAAATAAATTAATTTTCTAGTCTAGTAGTTGACGTATCTTTTTTATTGTTCATAAAAATGGGGTTCGGATCGCAGCAGCCACGTGCCTTTTTCCATTTGCTTGTGTCGACATATGGCCAGGATATTTATCTACATATATTCATTGCAAACAAGTCGAGCCACATCGCTAGCGGCCAGCTGGAGAAATTTTTTTTTTTTTGACAGGTGGTCTTCGGTTCGATGCTCAAGCAAACACTTAATTCTATATGTTTTTATTTTTAAAAAAAAAAATTAAATTTTTTTCCATCTAAATAATTTTTATATATATAGTTTTTGATTGTTTTAATGTGCTAATATAAAAAAAAAATTAAATACTATTTTAATATATTTTTATGTGAAAAAAACTTTAATTTTTTTTTTTTTTTTTTTGTGACTAGATGAATGCAAATATGACCCCTCTCGAATTTCACAGCTGATTCATATTTGCAATTGGCACTTCAACATGAGTAATAGCGCGCAGACCGAGCAAACAAGTGTCTGGTGAAGTCGAGATACACACACACACACACACACTTACATATGATTCGAGCTAAAACTAGCTAGGGTCTAAAATATATATATGGCAACAACTAGTTCAACAAATATAGGCTTATTATGTAATTCATCGATCCTTGGCAGTCTTGATCATCGAGAAGTTGGGTGAAGATATGTGGCAGACCTTTATTAACCGATACTAAGGTAATTTAAATCTCAAATGGGAATCTTTGAGATTTTGTGAGGGGCATGTGCATGGCCACTGCATCAAATCATGATTCTTGCATGAAACTCCTTGAATCCGTGCTTCATATGTTGTGGTTTAGCGTGGCAACCATTTATTTTGGAATAGATGCTATACTGGATTTTAAAACTATATATCTTATTCTCTAATCCAGTTTCTATTAAATAATAAATTACTATATGTTTGATTGAATGCAACGTGATATAATATAATTGAATGTGTAATATTGTAATGAAAAAGAATATAATATAACGAAATGGGATGGTTTATTATATTCATTTGTTTGGTTCCAATGTAACGAGTGCGCGTACAAAGTTTTATTTCAATTCTTGCAGGTTTTGAAAATAGTTATTGTAGTCCTTTATAATAGTTTTTTTAACAATCATGTCCTTGTAACATTACTCTTCGTCATATAATAGTTTATTACATGATTTTTTATATAATGCTTGAGATGTAATAAGTCATTATATGTAATTGTAATGATCTATTACATTATAATTTTAAAAATCACATCATCAAACATAAGAATATAAGAAGTCATGATCGTATTTTATAGTCCCTTAATTATATCTAATTATCAAACGTGTAATTAGTTTACACAGTATTTTAGGACGAAATATATATTTTAATTCGTAGGCTACTGACAATTCATTGATTTTAGAAAGTATTCAGCAACCAGGCAGATCAATTATTGGCACAAGGCAATGTCAGGTATGCTAAAATGGAGAGAGGGGCTGCATAAAAGCCAAATCAAGAGATGGTTACAAGCATGTCAGTATATTATCTGGAACATTTACGTACAACCATATGTAGATATCAGATATGATCCTGCATAGATACCGAAAGAAATGCCCATCTCTCTCCTGCAAACCTTTCAGTAAAACCGCACTTAGATTGCTTTCTTATTCTAAGAGAGAGAGACATTTGTTTAAAATTTGCAACGCTATATATATATATACACAGAGAGAGAGAGGGAGTCGGAGGAGATTAAAAAAGAAAAAGATGCTTTATATACAAGAAACAAAAGCAATCTACAGATTACCAAATAAAAAAAATTAACTGTATTTTAATTATTTGCCTCGCATTGTCTCGATCGTAGCCGATTGTACAAATTTCATATGTAAGCAATCTAAACCAGAGTGTTGCGCATAACATCGTATACTACTACTACTTAACTGCAATGTCATATATATATATACATGTGTGTGCGTGTGTGTAATGATCACACAAGCTTAATTAAGTTATTTGAATTGTTAGTTTCTGGTTAATTAGTTAAGGGTTTTGTCGTCAGGCATGAGCTTTTTTTTGGGTGCAGAGGCATGAAGAATGAGATTCAATCAAGTTATTATTCCAAGCTTGATAAATTAATGAAGTAATTCATCAATACAATATTAATTTGTATAGTTAACTAATAAAATCGTTGGGCACCGAGTATCTAAGATATGTAGATATGCGCAGAATATATATATATATATATATATATATATATATATATATATATATATATATGTATTAGCTATAAAACCCTAGATGAAGGGAGATAACCTATAGTATGGGGTTTAATATTGAAGTGTTGAGTGTTTATAATTGGCCCACATCAGCGTAGGTACAGTTAACTTGCTTATGATAGAATGCATCCATATCGCAGGAAGAATATAACAGCCAAAGGGAATCTATTCCAAGAAAGAGAGGGGATTTTGAAAGCAATGATCATCTATTGGATATATAAAATAGATATGTTGAAATCAGAAAAAGGGATTCATTTGGAATCTTGAAATCGGTAAATGATATCTCAAAAGGCCAAGGCAAATCTAATCAGGGTCTGGGAACACAGATCGATCAGCCATATGTTAGGTTATAATTGAATCGCAACATCCATGAAACTTTTTTCTCGAGAATGGCTCATGGCGTTGCTAGCTAGCTTATGCACTTGGTTCCATCATCACACCAGGTGCAAAAGGGCTTCTAAAACAAAAGAAAAACCTAAACAAACAAGTCGTTTTCCTGATTTTCTAGATCAGATATATGTTTATAATTAATTAACAACTACACGCAGCAGCTGGCACCAACCAGGTGTAGGATCGGCAAGTATCCAAGATATGGCAAGTTTGCAAAGAAAAGGGTTATCATCAGCGAACAAAGAAAAGATGCTTATATGGAATTGGGATAAATACACATCACATTATCGTCAGAGAGAGAGAGAGAGAGAGAGAGAGAAACAAGCAGCAATGAGAGATTCACAAATTAAATTTCCTTTCTTCCTAGTTTATGTGTGAACCTTATGCAAACCATGCAAGATTTAAGTAGATATGGTCCCCTCATATGCTCTCCTAGCACTCGTACACCCACCCCTTTTGGCTCATGGGTTTGATGCTTTACTCCTCACAGTCAGAGAGATAGTCCCCCACTCTCCCAGGGCCCAGCCTAAGAAAGTATTTAATGCTCCTACAATATATATGGAAACACTCACTAACTTGTCTGCAAAACTGCATGGTTCTCTTCTTGGCGTGACAATATTCAATTTGCATCATCAGGGACCACTCCTTACATTTTCCATATATAAATTTTGTTTTTATTTATTTTTATATATTTATTTTTCCCCTGTAGCCCGCTTTCTCAATCTTCACAGTCCTCCTATATTCCATCAACAACAAAAAATAAAAATCAAATTAATGATAAAATAATCCTGATAATTCATAACTCCCCTTCAATCCCCTCCTCATCCTTCTATTTATACCTCCTTCATCCTCTCACCCTCTTCATACCCTCTCATCTCCTGCTGTTCTTAAAGTACTAGCTATAACATATGCTAGCTAGCTCTTCTGACTGTGCATCTTCTTATCGTGCACCTCTATCAGTTGAAGCTGCCAGCATGATCTTAGCCTTCCTCCTTTGTTGAGGAAAGAAACAGATCATGTGGCAGTTTCACCTGTTGTTGGTATCACGAGAAACCCTAATTCCAAATAAAACCTAATCAATTTCCTTTCTTACATGGCTAGCTAGCTAATATTAGGGTTCTCCTTGTCCAATCCCTAGAAAGGTAAGTGATCTTCTTTATAGAGTATATCATTTAGTCTCATCTGGGTTTCTTGGGTTTTGCTTCTTACTGTCGTGTTTGCATTAAAATTTTGCCTCTTTTTTTTGCCTGTGTGTTTAGTGTATTGATTGTTGTGTTTCTGCTCTTTTATTATGTGAAACTTATGAGGAAAATTTTCAGTGCTAAGGTTTGTTAGGGTTTTGGGTAACAGGATTTTTGCGTCTCGGTACAGTTCGACGATTTCAAGATCCGTCCTGATGCTTTGGTGATTGAGCCCTGAGGTTCCTATAAGTAGCCTGCCGTACGGATCTTGTTAATTAATTTGGTAAGCCCCTTCTATTTCCTGTAGATTATATATGTACTATATCTTATTTTTCTTTGTTTGGGGTTTATAACACGGTTATATGAATTGATTCCGGCTTAGATTAGCGGCAACAAATTTCAAAATAGCAGCGCTCATTTTAGGGTTTCAAAAACATCTTATATGCACCTTCCCATCATTACCTTTATTTTAAGTTGATTTGGAATATAAGCTCACCTTACTAGTCTGGCTAGGGTTTCTGTGAAGTGCATTCCTTTCTAATTTAACAACTCGCAAATCAAAGTGTGTATGTGTGTGTGAGATCAGAGAAAAGGAGAGAAGTCAATGATTTCTTTAAATTTTGTGCGTTGTTGAGACAAACACTGTTTTTTCTCTCAATTAATCGAGTTACAGATTCATGATATAGAAAGCAAGTTTTTTTCTTGTTATGTTTTGAAAAACTTGCTCTTGTATTCCTTCGTTGTTTCCTGTTTCAGGTTCTCATGATGTTGGTTAATTTATCCAGTCTTCTCACTTGGTGAGTTGGATCTTGGTCATTTTACTGCACAAATACAAGTTACACACCCACAAACCACCCAGAGTTTTTCTGGGAAGCAATTGAGATCTTAAGATGTCATCATTTGAGATTGGTCAAGAAGAGAGCACTCGGTATTTTTTATGTGCGTGTGATTTTGCAATTTTGAGTCGTGTAAGATTTCATGAAATTAAACAGTAAGATTGAGAGACTGCTTGGAATTTGGAGAATATATCTGGTACAGAAATAGAATAGTAAGCTTGTCCTATTTGAAAAAGTTATTTCTTTAACATTTTATAGATCATCTCGTGGATCTCTTATCTCTTGTAGCTTAAAGATTCACAATGATGAAAGCATGGGTTTCTTTTCATACATATTCTTTGAAGTTCCTTATCTGTTATGATCACTTCCGTGTATATCTCTTCCAAGTTTGATGATGAAGAAGAAGAAGAAAACAATGGTGACGATGACAGTGAGAGGGATTATTAAAGATGACAACCTCTTAGTCTTTAGTTTGAATAGCTAGGAGGTATCTTGTCTTAGGTACTAACAGAGGGTTTGGGGATCCAGTTGTAAATTATCAACATGAAACGAAATAAATAACCTTAAGAAATTCACCAAGTATTTCCCTAGTTTCTTAATTACATATGAAAAGCAAATAGCAGAACATTTGAGTTGCTGTAACCTTGGGGCCTCTAAATTCCTTTTTGATTGTTTAATTGATATTAATTTGGATGCGTTTTGGAGAAGGCTGCGAGCTACAGCATTATTAGGACAATGGTCTGGTTAGCACCAGCCCCAGCTCTGAGACTTAGACTCTATATTTGCGGACCACAACAATACAGATCGTGTGGACTGGCTAAATTGAGCATTAATGGGGAGTGAACCACGAGACAATTTATGTTGCGATTGAGAGAACCGCAACCCCAAACACTGCTATAAGATTTTACATCCCATTTTTTTCCTTTGTCAGCTCGCATGCAGAATATTGCAAGAACATTTGAATCTTGATAGAGAAATCTTTCAATGGAGCCCAGATGTAGAAATGTAACATTTTGAATTTTGAGAACTCACATTTCTACGCTCCACTGACATAATTTTGGTATGTGATTCGTGCTTGTGTTTCATTTTTGTCTCAATAAAATATATTCTCTCGTCGTGTTATCAAAAATATTTAAACGTTGGCTTGCATGTGAACCCCTTAAACTCATTCCAGTCCTTATATTCCATGTGCACACAAGAGTACAAATTAAACATTATAGATGTACATAAATACATATATATATGAAGGTTGATGGTTCCCATCTAGCTATCTCTATCTTCCCTATTAAATGCACCTCTCTTTTATCTAGACATATGTGCTTGCTTGCTGGCATTTTTTTTTCAAGTACACAACAAACACACACACTGGAGATGTTTATGCTTAGATACTTGAAGTCTATAGCTCCTCTCTTGATTGTTCAAGTTTGGCCACTCTCTTTTGGTAGGAAGATCTATATGGACAAGATTCGATATTGCTTTCCTTTTTCCAGAGGACTCCAGAGTGCCCAAAGAAGTAAAAACGTCATTAATTTGATTTCCCCAACCATTACCAGAGCTTGCAATTGTCATTTTCATCGAGGACATTGGGTGGAGGATCCACTGGTGATAAGGCCTTGTTACATGCCATTTTAAGGATGCTCTTGGGAGACCATGATGCTGTCTAGACAACGACAATACAACTGACTTTGTTTTCTTAAAGGGACCCGGGAATGGTTCGCGTTTAATTGGTGAAAGAGAGAGATCAGTTGAAAAGGTTAGCAGCGTATGTGCCTGTGATGAGGTAGTGTGTTTAAATGGATAAAGCTTGTATGTATCCTGGTACTGCACAATTCACATGCGGAGAAAGTATCTTTGATATCTTTAATAGGGGAATTAATGCATATACTCAATGCGAGTTAGTGCTCCTTACTTCCTTCATATGATGTGCCTTGCATTTTGTTTAGTTGTTACAGTCTTCCTAGCTAGCATCACTTGAATTTTAGGATATGCTTAGTTTTCGAACGTTTGCTTAATGTAATTTGATCATCTCCATTTTTAAGTCTTTATTTTATACTCTTGAGTACTGTTTCTGTTGTAATGGCGGAATGACATTTTCTCTCAGAAATGTAACTGTGCTTTAGCGCAACAAAAAGCAAATGAAAACTTGGTTAAAATTGAAGGTCCTGAGTTTCATTAGATTCTCAAGCATATGGTTCGGCGAATGCCAGTGGAATTGCAAGTGAACGGTGAAAATGGATGGTACCTCACAGGAGGAGTAGACTGGGACCTTTACAGATCTTCAAAAAAAAACAAAAAATATGTAAATATATATTCTTTTACTATGAATTTTTAAACGCAATGATTTCGTGATTTTTAAATTATTCTTATTGATTATTTCTGTCAAATTAAGTATTTAACTTTTTTTTTCGTTACTTTTCTAATTCTTACTTTTAAAAAGTGATTCTGCTCGAAGTTTATTGAATTTCACTTTAACAAAAACATGAGAATTGATCTCTTTAATTTGATTTAAAAAAAATATTTATTTATTTTATTTAAAAAAAAAAGAATACACAGTGGCACTTTTAAGTTTTCTAGAATGATCAGTTCTTTTGCAATTGAATTTGAAGGTACATTTCCAATAGCAAGACGAAAACATTTCAATAATATGCATGGGTTGACTTGAATTTTATTTTTTTACTTATATTATTTTGAAATATTTTATTTTATCAATGCAAGTATTAACTTTTTAAAGTAATTTATTTTAATTTCTTAAAAAAACCATAAATCTATGTTAGAGGAAAGCACCAGTATCTTCATTGTTTTTATAAAAGTAAATTGAAGAGTATGTTTTTTTCTTGAACAATAATTAAGTTCACTAAAACCCTTTTTTTTCCCCTCCAAGATAGTTCAACTTAATTATATTGATTTTTCTCAAATACCCTCTTGATAAATAATTCATTTTTATGTTCCTTAAGAACATGTTTGTTTCTTTGTTTCTTTTCCGGTTCAATATATATTTGTTTCCTGTCCCAATGTTTCCAAGAAAAAAAGAGTGTAGAAATTGAAAACAATCTTCTAAAGGTTTTTGTTTTTTTTTGGATAATCAACAATCTTCTAAAGGTAACCTAGTTATAAATGATGATACATAAGGCCAGCTAACTTCCCCAAGATCAACTTCAATATGGTCAGCGATCTAGCTAGTGATATCCAAGATTTACTTGCGTCAGTAGTATCAGTCGGTTAAATTATAGACGAGCACTCACTATTCTACTCTAGACTAGCATAGAGGGAATAGCAGGACATGCCTCGGGCAAAGCCGAGGAAGAGTCAAGTAGGCTTGGCTCTGCGGCAAATCCATTTTTTCTACCGGGTCGCTTTCTCGGAATGCCAGAAGCTTTTAATGGGCAAGAAAGAGGTCATGATTAGATGGCCCAGTCGATCCTCGCAAGTCTACCATATTTCGGTAAGGTTTAGACCGAAGACAATTCAATGCCAACCCGCTCGCCTAGCTCGAGCCTTTGAAGAAACTAAATTTAGGGCTGGGCTGGGACTTTAATGTAGCCTTAAACATGAAAGTCGTATGAATAAATATTGTTCCGAATTTGTATGCTTCCTGGCTTTCTGCTGTTGTTAACACTTAGATTTTACTTTGGTAAATCTTGATTTCCCCTCTTGACAGAGGATTGTGGAGGGTCTCATTGTAGGCCCAAGACTTTGATTTATCTCATTCACGTCCTCCAAGTGTCACCAATTTTCCAATCCTCCTTCGGCCCATCCATGTTCGTGATTGAGGAACTAATTAAGTGAAACTATTTTGTCTCCATTGTCTTCAAGTTTTGAAAAACTCTCAGCTAAAGCAACCAAGGAGATGACTGAAATCTATATATGTAATTGCATCACCCTCTGAACAGCAAAGTAACTAATTATAATCTTTTAGTATTATTTTTTAAAGGGAAAATATATAGATCGGACAAAATCCTTGTATATATTGGTGAATTAAGGCAACATGTGTTGTTTTCATGGATAAAAAATAGAGATCTTTGAACTTTCCCAGCTAGATTTTATCCATCCAACACTGTCAATGGATATCATTCTCTTTCGAATAACAAAATAAAATCCCAAAACATTTATTTAAATGACCTAATCTTTCAAATAAACTAGAGACATAAAACTCTCATTTGGCGAGAGATAAACATACCAATAAATCATATTTGAAAAGATTCATTCTAGCCCTTATAGTTTTAATAGTTCCAAATTGTCCTCTTTCTTTTTAGACAATTACCTACGTACTTCTTCAAACTCTATTTACCCCCACACCTTTGAATCCTTGCTCAGACCCCCACCGAACCGTTGGAATCAGACCAAGGCTATGGTCAGTCACCAGACTTTGCCACAAGTCAGTTTTTGCTGCAAATTCTTTCTTAGATCACTTGTTCTAAAATCCTGAAATTTTTACAAGAAGAGGCGTTGGGTAAGAGGGCTGTTGCCTGGTTCTCATTCCAGCACGAAGAGTTCGCACTGTGCCCAAGCTCCCACAAAAAAACCTAGTCTTCTTGGCTTCATTTTTTACCAGCCAACTTTAAATCTTTTGACCCTATGCAAATCCATTTGTCGCTTCCGTTCGGCATTGCAGTCTGGAGAAATGAATGGTAGTAGACTTGATTATAGCACAAGCGACCATACTAGTTATACACACACAACTCTAAAACTTGACAAAGAGCCAAAGAGAACACAAAATCGGGGTTGAAACTTCACAAGTTACTAGATCATGCACTCCTAAATGGGGCAAAATTTCCTACATAGCGATCGATTCATTAATGAACATTTCTTTACAAGGCCTACTTTGTTCTCCCCGTCATCTATGGATGGTCGGAAGACGAGTGCCATCACCTGTGTTTAGGGGCGTTTCTCATGTTTTGAGATGTTTCAAGAGAACCGACCAAAGGCTTTTTGGGCTTCTAATCACTGAGGTAGAATGAAACATTTTGCTATCATGCTTGTGTTGTTACATGTACATGAGAATTATCAATACTAGCATCTCCAGCTAACCACTACCTGAATCCAACTTCCATTCCCCCCTAACAATAAAACATTACTCTCTTTACATTCTCTTTCAAGGCCGGCAGTGGCCGGACACCAGATTCTCCTGTTCGTGTTCCCTTAGCACCATGGCCAGCACCACTGCCTGCTGAGCCAGTCTCCTGCATTACTGGCTCCGTGTAAAATCGAGCACGAAATGCAGCTAAATGTGCATAGTAAGCCGGAGGAACTGCACAAAAACCACTAGCCACTTGAGTTGCAAGTTGTAAAACAATCTGCTCGAACACCCAGCAGAGAACAGGAAAAACTTGAGATGAGGAATTCATCATATGTCCATATTTTATTTGTTCACATTAAATGCACCAGACTAGCTAAAAGCCTAAAATTGCATGTATTGTGCATCTATGGGTTTGTGCGTAGCGGGAGCATATGAAAAATCATGAAACAAATTTCCCTGATTGTTCCTATGTTCTTCTCCCTCAAGCCAGGAAACCTCGTTAACAAGTAGCCAATTTCATAGTTCTTTTTGTTTTCTCCAAAAGAGAAGCTCATAAAAGCATCCAATTAATCAAACTTCTGCCGTACTTTTTTTAAAATAGCTTAATTTTCTTAGTTCTTGCAAAAAGACTTTTAGGAGGTTAACATCAATGGACAAAGGACCAGTATATATTGTCCACATGATTTACCTACTGAAACGGAGCGAGTGCACCTAGCATATGTGTAGCAGAGATTGTTCGTCAAAGACTGGATTCCATCAGCTGTGAAGTTGTTCTCATCCCACAAAACATGATAGTGCGCTGGCCTACTTGTCCCCTGTCACATCAGATAGAAGCAAGTTCATCTCTATCTCAGAGAACGCAAGACAGACAGTAGTAAATAAATATACTGATATTCAAAATTTGGAAGAAATAAGTCATCCTTAATTCAAACTGTCAGCATTTGCAAGACACCCTCAGCAACAACACATAACAACATTGAGCATTTGCAGAACAAGTTAAAAGCAATCAACAAATCACTACTTGAAATCTCAAATTTAGCAAACATTATCTGGCAGCATCCACCATGCTTGGAAATTATATCTGACACAAGTCTCTGATCTGTCCATCAGTCTGATTTCAGTTTAATCCAACCTAATATTCCAGTCATTCCCATCAAGTAGCATCAAGTTAAGCTTCCTGCGTTTCCTAGCTCAACACGTTAAAAAAATGTCGTAACTCCTTTCAAATGAGCCTGCTGGTACGAGAAAGATCAACACTCAGAGATCCAGTCTGTAAACCATTAGCACACCGTTTACCTGTTGGAAAGTAGCAATGAACCTAGCCTCTCCCAAGTCCCAACCCAAATAACATGATTCAGATTTCCAATCAAATTGAGTTTGTCCATGATAGTTGAGTAAATTATCCCATTTGCGTAGAGCACATCTTCAACAGAAGAGGTATGATATTCATTGGAATAAGAACCATCCGCCTATGACAGTCTGTCTAACTTAAATTTTAATGCAACTGGCACCTTATTCCTTTTCCTCTCTCTTTGAAAAAGTTCATCCATTACAAACACTCCACCACCACCATCTAAACGATCATCATAAAACAGCAAGGAGGTACATGCTAAACATATACTTATGTTATGATTAATGAACCAAAACATTTCTAGTTGCTTATGAAAATTTAAATTGAAGAAAGATAAATTCTACCTGAATACCAGCATGGCTACAGAGATAGAAGTCAAACTCTGTTGGATGACAGATTTTAGAATCAACCACAGTGCCTGGATAACAAAAACATCAAGAAAAACGAATTTGAATAATATAAGCTATTAAAAAGAGGGAAAAAATTGACCAGTGCATCTTTGTGCCATATACAGCCAAAAAAATATTCTAAACTTTACCAGGCAGTATGTTTCCACTCTTGTCTGTGCTAGTCCTGTCCCTATGGTTGTTAGCAAACAATCTAGTGTGGTGACGTTTTTGTACAACTATGAAAGTTACTGGTGGCTGATAATTTGGCTCCAAAGACGCACAGGCCTGTGAAGAAATTATTTTATAGAACCAAAAATATTTCCACTTTATTTGAATCTGAAACATGAACGTGGCATTCAATTTCTAACCTTCCGAATCGCATCCAACTCATAAAGCAGAACTTGATAAAATTGACCTTCACTAACACCATCCCTGCACAAGTTACATCCCATCACTTTAAGAAATAAAGTATAAAAGGTCTTAATTAATGCATGCATCTTTCATATGTTCATATAGCAGATCCCGTAGGCAGATTTGCAGGCAAATGCACAAGCATTTCCAGGCATTTGTAAAACAGAAAAGTTGAAAATGGTGCAGGTGCGCATGTATCCATGTGCAATCATCTCAGCTACCATTAATTTAACAATGACTGATTATCTTAGTAGTTGGGTGCTCGCACCAAAAAAGCTGAACATAAATGCATATGCGCATGTAGCCATGTTCTGATTGAACATGCAGTGTCTGCCCTGAAATGATGCATACATGTTATCAGAAATTTTTTGCATGAGATGACAATACTCGCCTGTAAAATATGATCCTTAGCGGCTTTTGTCCAGTTGCTTTCCTGAAAGAAATCAGAAGATCTCTGCACGGGAGAATATGATATTCACATTGCAACATTCCGAACAATTATATAAACAATATTAGGAATTTAGGCAAAAAATAAGCCGAGTGAAGTGAAATTTCTTTACCTGATCATGCCACCGCTAACAGTACCACGAACAGGATCTTGCCATGTTTTGTACAAGTCCTGTATGAGTTCCTGTCTGTGAGCTTGAGCACAAACTAGTCCAGCATATTTTGTTACTTCAGGCCAGTCCTGAGAAGCCACCACCTGCAGGCAGGTCAACATCTATCAGCAACCAGATCTTAATAAATTTGAAGAGCAGGTTCAGCAAATAGAATTTGGTAAAGAAATTCTACAGCAGCTATTGAGGGGCTTGAGTCCTCTCCATTCTCTGGGTGAGTCACATCTGCTCCAAAAATAATGGTTGGTATGTCGCAAACTAATGGTATTCTGCAGCTGATAGCATCTAAAAGGACAGTATTTCTACCACCCATCTGCACCATGGACATGGAGAAAAATAAGTGCTGGGAGCATGAATGATTAAGTAGTTAAACATTCAGGAAAACTTCAGACACTGATCAGGAAATTAAAGAGCAAAGTAACTTATACCAACCAATACGCGCGCGCGCGCGCACACACACACATGAGAAAAATCAATTAGATGCATGCGTTCCATTGTAATTCTAGAACGTCACTGAGTACTCTGGTAGTTTTATAAATATAAAACATTACAAGAGTCACTTCATAACTCTAGAGGTGCTTCAGACATTTGTACAGCATTGCTATTTTCATAAATCAGAGAGTTGATCTAACCTTTACATTGATCTTGAGGGACACATTTGCCAAGTACTGCTTACTGATCTTGAACACATGTTTCGAGAGACAGCATTGAGTTAGTAAACCAAGATCAGTTTCGCATATTCGCTTCAGATCACCTAAAAAAGAGGCATATGTTACAAAATTCAAGTACTGAATCATATCTTCATTTTTTTTGTCCATTCAAGAAAAGAGAAAAAGAATAAGCATAAGACAACTTAATAGATCACAGCAATTAAATCCTCAGCACAAATGGCATACCATATAGGGACCCATTGTTGTCAGGTAGAATAGCTAAGAGAAGCTCTAGCTCTTTTCCTTTGGTTCTGTTTGTGGATGCATGATAGACGTGCTTCAAAGCTTTCTCTACATGCTCAGGCCTGGCATTGTAGATAGGGATCACAGGCTCTGAATTGAACTCCTAAAAACAGAAACAAATTATCTACTTAATAATTGGTAAGGAAAAGGAAGGACGAGTGTTAAAAGGCGGTCTGGATTATAGAAAAACTACCATTCCAGAAACTTGACACATTTGGGCAAGTTCATTGCAAAAGCCACGAGCAACACTCTCTTGCACACTCCTTGAGAAGTTAATACATGCCCACCGGCTTACAGTCATTCCATTAATCATTTTCTATGCATATGTGAATCAGTAGACATAAGATCATTGTTAGAAGGCATCAATGAATAGGAGTCAACTCAAATGAAAATGATAGTCTTAAACATTCCAATATTCAGAGTTCATTTGCAGCTTAGAGTATAACATCATATTACCCAAAATTTATATATATATATAAAAAAAAAAAAAAGAGTCCGTGATTAAGTTACCAGTGCAATACCTTGTTCATCATATTCCATTGCCCCACTTGAGGCAAGCAATCCTTTTCTTTTCCAGTTTCATGATATTTCAGCTGGAGGTTCATGTGTCATTAGATGATGAACAAGTAACAATAACATCTTCCTCTAAATCAATACAAACTTTAAAGGGAAGACTTTATATTTACCCAAGGGGCAGGGAGAATTCGAGCCTCAACAGAAGCAAGCTTTTCACTGATTTTGATCCCAAACTCCTTCGCGTAGGGGTCTTGATCATAAGCATTATTCTGAACAGTCTGCTTGTGTTGGAAAGTGCAGAGTACAGAATGTTAAAAGATTAAAATAGGACAAAAAAAAGCAAAAAATTAATGCAAAACCAAAAGACACTAGACCACAAGCTAATTTCTAGCAAAATTGCATGCTTCTTTGTGAGCAGGAGTAAAATTTACAGTTTGTGCAATTATTTGAACATGGAAATGACAGCAGTTATTCCATCAATGTCAGTGCTGGTCCAACTAAAATGAGAGAACTCAAGATTCTGTCAGAGACTTCGCATCTAACACAAAGCTTGTAAAGCATGGTGTGGCACTTCAGTCATGGCATAACATGCGATATTATTTTTTAAGCAATAAGATTGCACAGTTTCTATTTTTCCAGTGATAGATGCGTGTTGCTCAAATTCACAAATCCAACTTGTTTGGTCTACACAAACAATATTCGCTTGAAGAGAAGGGAAGTCAAAACACCACAAATACCTGCAAAATGTCATTTTCCCGATCCCGGGGTCTTTGACATGTAACTTTTAGAAGGGCAGTAATTTGCCTCTCATTCAACCGTTTTGTATACCGTTGCCCCTCCACAATTTTGCAAGCCTAGCAAGCGAATTTGGAATCCACAAAAACTTAACAAGAGTAAAAGAAAGACAACCGAAAGCAAGGCATTGAGCAGGAAAAAGGACCTCGGCTTACCTCCATGGGTAGATAATTTGCTTTCTTCTGGTTTCCAACCTGAAGGCAAGGTAGATGTGCATGTTGAATGGTGAAGCCATACATCTCTTGGAAGTATTCAACAACTGACTTCATTGTCGAGTTATCATCAACAGGAAACCTACAAAAGAAGAGCTTTGACTATAAGAACACGCATAAAGAATCACAAATATTCAGAAGCTCTTTGAATAAAACAAAATTAGAGAGAATCTTCCATTTCCTTGATCTAATTGTATGCTGAATAACCTCAAATAACTAATCAATTGCCGTACCTTTTTCACATAAAAGAAAATCTCAATGGCCTGAGTAATTAGATAATTTAAAGAGCACATAAGCATGAGAGAACTAAAACTTACACAAGTTCTCTTGTAGGCTGAGATGTCAAGCCCGAGACACGATACTTTCTTCGTACACTCCCTCTGTGAGTTACTTCAACTTTCACTCCTCTTAGACCTTTTTTAATCTGTCATGATGTTTTTAAATAGCAGCTCGAGTTAAAGTAAATTCCAAAAGATTAAAAACAAAAATAGCCTTCGTCATCTCCACGGTTTAAAGTACCTTCACTCGATCAGAATCAGACAATGGCCTTGACAATACATCTTTGCCTAGAAGCTGAGCGACAAACTCTATCACAGGAAGAGGCTCAATGAATGCTGCCGAGGCCATATCTACGCCACAATACATAAAGAAAAAGGAACATAAGATGAGACTGAGAAAACATCATGCAAACTACAAAAAAAAATCTATCAACACGCTTCAATTTCTTGTAATTAAATTACCAATGTTTAAGGACAGTCCCATTTGAGTCGGTCTTATACTCTGGTAAAATCCGCACCAGGATTCCAAGCCATCACCTAGTCGCTGTGGTGCTCTTATATCGGGTGAAAAAAAGGATCTTCCAACAGGGCAATACCTTGACAGAGAAAAGACATCATGAAATAATAACGCTCAATCCAAGAATTACAAAATTATTGTGATAAAATTTGAAATGACCAGTAGACTCAATAAGAAATTGTACCTCTTTGTAGAGAGCTCTCTCAGTACAATGTCAAGAATCTGTAGAGCTTCCTGCGGAGCATCAGCATGTTTTCCAGCTAAGAATTGACTCAAATGATACATGTTTGCCCTTGCAACAAACTTGATCACCACTTTGTATTCTCTCTCTCTCCTGAATAATTGTTACAAGGGCCAAATAATTACTTCATAACCGCGAATAAAACAGAAGAAAAATCTAGCATGCATTATTAATGTGATAAACAGGAAACTTATCTTCTTCCTTTTTTTTTCTCGAACTTAAATTTATATTTCTTACCCTCAATTTTCTAATTCCTTATTAATAACAATCTATATTGAGTCAGCAGAGAAAAACAAAGTAAAATATAAATGAAGGAACCAAGACAGAGATAATAAATACTAACTTGGGACCACTGATACCATCCTGTGCATCAACAAGCTTAATAGCGAACTCCTTCCAAGCAAACGGAAGCTTACCAGCTGTGTACAAGCTCTTTCTGCCATCATAAGCAGGCAGTCGCATTCCTAAATCAGATTCTTTGTAAAGCCTCACGAGCTCTGCCATAATAGCTCTGTTCATAGTTCTTGATGCCACTTCAGGAGTTATAGTAACCTGCAAGTATCAGAAGGAACAGATGGTGAAAAATGGTAACAAGCAAAAAGAACATATTAACGGCCAGATTTAACACACTCGTAAATGTTACCAGAAGTATAGAAGAAAAAACAGAACCCATTTAATTTCATCTACAATGCAACAGCAAAAGATAAGAAGAAACAACAGTATAAACGCGTCAGCTGTCAGATTTAGGGCGCCACGAATCAGCAATGCCATAAATTCTCTCCAGAAAAGAAATTAAAAACTTAAATATTCTACAGCAGCGTATATCAACAGTCATGTTCAATACTGTAAGAATCCATCCAAGAAACAGAGAACAATAAGAACATTTAAATGCTCAGTGTCGGGCTAAGGGCCCAGATGGTGAATACAGAAAAATCCATTAGACAAAACTTGGGAAGAAGAGGAAGAGGAAGGGAAGGAAAGAAACAAAAGACATCATCTTTTCCTTCATTACAATAAAAGAAAGAAGCTTACATCATACTGGTTCAAGTCCTTGTCTGGTAACTCTGCAAAGAAATGGTTGGCCTTAACAATACACTTGCTACCAACTTGACCATAACCAGGCCTACGCGCGAAACTCAAAGACTTGCTTGAGGTTGGGAACCCCGGACCCATCTCCATTTCACAAACATTTTTACCAATCTCAATAGGCCCGGTTGAAGTAGTTGACAGGAGATCACCAATTGGATTCACAACAGGTTTATGTACTACGGTACAAGGCCTTGAACAAGGCCTCATACATACATCTCCTTGATCAGACTTTCTACCACCTCTGCCTCTCCTTCTCCCTCTATTCTTTGCAGGAGGTGAGGTCTGGTTTTGGGGTTTAGTGTTGGAACTTTCTTGGAGTGGTTGTGGTGGTCCTTTGCCATTTTGAGCAGTTTTGTGGTGTTTTTGAGGTTGGTTTATGGAGTTCTGCATGTGAGTTTTTATCACTAAGTGCTGCTCTGAGCTCTCTTTCATTTGCCTTATAGGCATAGCTAGTTTTTTCTTTCACTTTATTCCCTTCACTCACTGAAACTTTATGTGAAAGCAGCAAGATACTTTGTCTTCAAAAAAGTAAAGATTCACCGAATGGCAAAAATATACTTTATTTATCTTCTAGTCTTTTGCTTGTTGGCCTCACAGGCTTGGACTTAAGACCACTTCTCCTCTGCAACCAAAAAAGGTTCAAAATCAATAAGAGAAAATGCATGGCAGCCTAGTGAACAAAAAACTAGACACTGTAAAGAAATAGGAATGATAATGATGACGGTGCAATTCAAAGTAGTTTTATACGCAAGTAAAAGGGTATGGATAAAAGGCCGGGACTTTTTTGCACTTCACAAGCAGCACTAGTCCTTTGCAAATTTTGAAATCAAGCCTTTCACCTCTGATTCAGCATATAAACCCCATAAACATATATATAAAGTACAAAAAAAATGAAAACCCAAAAGCAAGAGTTACAGTTTCTCTCTGACCGGTAAACCATTGAAGTGGAGAATGCAAAACATGAGTGCACAATACATTAATAGCACAGGCACATATATATGGTATAGATTGTTTGTTGAAGCTTTAAACAGATTTTTTTTTCTTTAAAAATTACCTTAAAATCTCAGGAAAGGAACCAAGAAAAAGAAGGGGGGAAATTAAAACAAGAAACCCCAAATAAGACCAACAGCTAAAAATCAGGTCCGCGACTCGAAAAATGATGCCAGATTCAAAGAAAAAACTGACCATCGCCAATCCAAAATCTTCTTATAGATGGTTCTATTTAGCAAGCCCAATGACAATGAATCGAAAGGACAAGAACAAGCAAACAAAGCAGTAGTACAAAAGAAAAAATCAAATATATTAGTAGAAGGAAGAAGCCCAAGAAATACATTAGTTATGTGCCCAGCAGACAGAACCAAAACATTAAGCCTATCTGTTCCTTGTACAAAACTGGAAGTTCATAAATAAAAGATCAGGTAAAAACCAAGCAGAAAAAAACACAGCAAGAGCATTACAGAAAATTCTATTTTATTTAAAGAGAGATTTGAAACCCATATGAGTACACATAGAAGAAAACAAAAAAAAAATACAAGAACAAGGAGGAGTAAGGTTGGTGTATACAAAGCGAAGGAATAAACTTTGAAAAGGGCAGTGAAATCACTATCATACCCAAGCAAATTTATTGCTTTGATAAAAATGTCACAGCAATAAATACCAACAACGACTCCGACAACAAGAGAGAGGGAGAGGGAGAGAATTACTCGTACACAACACTCACCTGCTCACTCACTCAGTCGGTAACAACCAAGGTACAAGAGTTGAGGTTGCAAGAAGAGAAATGTTTGAGAGAAGAGGGAGACAAAGAACGTGAAATGATGGGTTTAAGGAGAAAGGAAAGTGAAGGCTTTTTATGGAGGGTTTCAGTTCTTCTGGCCTTAGAAATAAAAGAGAGTAAGAGTGAGAGAATTCTAGAGAGACGATGATGATGATGAATCTTTATACACGCATGCAAGTGTGCTTTTGGTGTTTTCTTTATCACGTGTAAAAGGCTTTGTGAGTGAGGCCCTCTGCCATGCCTCCCTTCCTCTCTCTCTCTCTCTCTCTCTCTCTCTCTCTCTCTCTGCTGCTGCTTTATATATATTACGACTACCCTGCTTTTAGCCCCTCTCTCTCCCTGTCTTCGGTTTCAGTTCTTGATGACTGAATTGCGCAGCCTCGGGGACGTACCTTTGCTTAAAAATATAGGAGCAATTTGAAAAGAAAATATAAAAATAAGGAAGCAAATATGTAAGTGACACGCTTAAGAAAAGGGCAATGCGGTAGACAAGACTAGAGGGAGGGGAGGGATGGGGTTTAATATTAGAGAATACTAAAATTATTACTATTGTTGTTGTTATCTGTATGGTCCAAAGAGAGTCACTGAGTAAATATAAAAGCAATCATCCACAGAAGAAGAATAATTCGAACTCACAGTCCTCACTCCTGCAGATTTCTACATATGTTATGTAATGTTCACTCTTTTTCTCTCCCTCCCTCTCTGTTTTTTTTTTTTATTCCTAATTCTTAATTTCTCTATACTGCTTCGAATATTCTCTAGTCCCTATGTGCCCACTAAACAAACAACACCCCCATCCATTATCACAGCCTTGCTGAAGCCTTCAACGGTCGATTCAAGGGGACTTTAGAACACCGGGTCCACCTTCCTTTCTTTCATTTTTTTTTTTTTTCCTTACTCCTTATCTATATATGTGGCTCCCACTGGCTTTTTGTATTGATGGTCTGATGATCCAGCGGGCATCATGCTCTACCTTCAATTCATGGACTTGGCCCCCACCAATCTGAGGGCTTTGATGAGGAGGAAAGCAAAGTGCTTGGTCCTTGTTGCTTTCTTATTTTGTTGGGTTCTGTAGGGGAAATGATCAAAAGATCATAGATTCTTAGGTTTGTTAATGGGCAGGGAAGTACTTGATGATAGCCTTGGATTTTTGGATAATAGGACAGGAAAAAAGAGAGGAAGGAGTGCGGAACGAGGGAGAATAGTGATTGTGCATCATGATATCCTAGACTTGGGGAGGGAAAAGGATCCCACTAAACGCATGTTCTTGGTGGGAAATCAAACTAAAGTTTGATGAAAACCACTTCATTATATTTTGGATGGTTCTGATTGGATCGTCTCGGATGGGATTAGTGCTTTGTTGACCAAGTTTGAAATGCTTATGGCTTTACTGTCTCTGTACAAGCAATGGTGGGCAGTTTATTAGCGGGTAAAATAAATCCTTTCCAGCAAGTGAGGGTAAAAAAAAAAAGAGTGTTCGTGTTTGTATCCTCGACGGGGATACTTCGGATTTGTTTCTTCAAATAAACGTGGTGTATTCTGTCATAAAAATAAAAAAATCATGCAATCTCTCGGATCTGCTTCTTCCCATATCAATTCACTGTGAAGAAATACGATTGGTCCTCTCGGCTGTTTTACATGGTATCTGTCGACAAAATTGTTTATATGATATGATTACGTAGTGATAACAAGCATCCATCTCCGGTTTTTCTTTGTTTTGTTTTGATTTTTTTTTCCAGGAGTGTTGCAAAATAATCATGCCTTCAACGTACAATATTGTGTTCTGTTTACATATTTAGAACTAGTTTTAGTTTTAGTTTTCCTCGCAATTCTGCGTGCAATGCTTGCTGGTAAGTAGTAGATGTTTATCACTAGCTAGTAGCATTTTTTGTGGTAATGGATTTGGAGAACTCCAAGATTTTAATTGAGCTAGCTAGTAGGTTTTATACTCTAGATGGAATTTATAATTTACTGTATTTGCAAGGAAAAATTAGTAATTTATGTATTCAATTTTATTATAATGTACGTACCAAATCAAATAGGTATTGCATGGCATAAGAACCATTAGGTGTTGTATGGACTAGTAAGAATTTGCAATATTCTTCGTGCATGTTTTTCTCTAAAGTCCTAGTTTAAGAATATCTCGACTGTACGTTAAAAGACTTTGGCAATCGAATGAACAGGCAAACCCCAGATATCAGGGATTCATTTTAATGTGATAAATATGTCACTTATGAAAGAAGGGTTGACTATTTGCATGTTGGATATGACCAGCATCGTCTTCAATATAAGCTCAAAATTAAACGTAAAAATGTGGACAGGATAGGGAGTTGTTCACCATGATTCCACAAAAAAAAATTAAAATGTTAAAAAATATGATACACTAGAGATGGCCCCATCTTAATTCACGGCTTATATGTTCAAAGCTATAATTTGAATTATAAACTTTATCGAGTTTAATAATTTTATTTTTTAAAATTATCTTTTACTTAATTATATTATAAAAAAAAACTTTTACAAAATTGAATATCAATCTCATGCCATGACATTTCTTTGACTGCAGTAATCATGTAAAAAGCAAACAAAAACCAGCTATAAAAACTAAATCCTAATCGACGGAAGTTAACATGTCACACATGCAATTTGGCGGAATCAACCAAGTTAATAACTTTATTTTTCTTAAATTAACTATTATTTATTTAATTATACGATAATAAAACTAAACACTCATGAAATTAAACATTAATTATATACTGAGACGTTTTATTAAGACTGCAATAACCTCATAAAAAATAAACAAAAATAAATTATGAAAGTTAATTTAAAATTTATCAAATAATAAATGATAAAACTAGAAAATAAAAAGTTAAAAAGAAAATTAAAAAAAAAATTAAAGTGAAAAACAAATCTAAGCCACAAACTGCAACAATTACTTTTTCTTGTTGTGCTAGATTCCATTATTTTTTTTAGTGGCATTGCTATGTAAAAGAAAAAAAAACTCTCATTTGGGAAACAAATCTTAAAGGCTGACTATAACAAAATAAATAAATAAATAAAATGAAAGGAAAAAACATTATGGCCATAGACTCAATTTACCATTCTATATGAAAGTATACTTACTTATTTGCCCTTAAAAGTAAAATTTTGATAAACTTGTATTTGGAGTTAATTTGGTATTTATATATGGTCCATTAATTACTATAAAATTGACTGGGAACTACTCAATTTTTTTAATAAAATAATGGTATTACCCTTAAAAAGAATGACTAACTGTAACCCAGTTACTATTTTTTACCTTTCCACTTTGTTTTTTTTTTTTGTTTTACATTTGTGTTGACTCGAAGGTTTATCTTTTAATATATATAAAATATTCAAAAGAAAGGTAAAGTGGTTGTTATGTGAATAACACGCATTTACATGTCATGAACTCCACCACCTTTGGACGAGGCATGCAAAGGCTTTCGGCGGTTGACGATGGGGCTTTCTTAGAGTGGTTCAATTCGTATCGACGGCTCCTCCCTTTCACAAAGGTGTGTGTGGCGTTTTAACCTCCAGTTTCGCCCGGCGAACTTTTCTTTTTTTTTTTTCTTTTTTTATCTCATAACCTTGATTTTCATGCATAGCACTTCAAAATTTTAAATCAATCCTTCAATTTATTTTCCATTCAGATTGATTCTTGTTCTTTTGATTACTATTTTTTCATTTGAAATTATTTATAGAATTGTTTTTTTCAATTCCATTCTCCTTTAATTTCTTATATATCAATTTAAGTCCTCAATCTTTTTATTTTTGTTTATTTTATTTTGAATAATTTTTAGAATTTAAGTTTTCTTTGTGATTTTATCCTTCTTTATTTTATTTTTCTTGCGTGGTCTGATCCTTGATTATTATTTTTTTCTCAATTCTTTTCACTTTGGCAAAAAAATTTACAATTTCACCACAACATTAAATTGATTGAGAATTAAGTCTAGTGATTGAACTCGAATCTAGGATTTCACGAGTTACAACTTTGGAGGATTGACTCAGGTTTATGAGATTCACGCAATTTGCTTTTTTTTTTCCCCTCTTAAGCTAGTTTTTTTTTTCAATTTCATCATTCAACGTTTATTTATTTTTCAATTTGATCCTCTTTTAGTTTTTTATCTATTATATTTGATCCTTGTTTTTTTAATTGTTATTTGTTTTGTTTCAAATGATTTTTTGAATTAATGTTTTTGTTGTACAATTTCATCCTCCTTCAATTTTTTTTTCCAATGTGATTCAATTCTCATTTTTTTGTTGCAATTCCTTTTACCTTGGCATTTTTTTTAATTTATATTTTTTTTACAATTCCATCATATAATATCAGATAAGCTGGGAATCGATCTTATTGATTTAACCCGTGTATGGAATTTCACGGTTTATGAGTTTGGATGATTTGCTCCGCTTTAGGAGATTTGTTTAGGATTGCTTGTGGTTTTTTAAAGCTAGTGTTTTTGTAGCTTTATCATTTAACATTTATTTATTTTTTAAATTTCATCTTCATTCTTTATTCGAACTCGAGACTAGTTCTAACCTGGTCAAGGCTCAGCCATAGAAAGAACGAGGGAAGAAAAATAAAAAAGATAAATTGTCAATCCCAGTTAACTCATTGTGATCATGTTTATTATCTGAATTGTCGAATTTGCAAGTTATTACAAGTCAATTCAATATGGCTATCTTTTCATTAAACCTCCTGTTTTTTTTATCATTTAATTATTTGATAGTCTGTTATTTTACATTTGAGCTAGGGTTATGTGAAAATTAAAATGATGGTGTCATTATTATTTTTTTAATTAGATCATCATTTAAACAAGTGATCCGTTCACTCTTGGCTTGGTGGAACAAGCCACGTCAACTTTTCCCCCCCCAATTATTAATGTATATAATGATTTATTAATTTTATATAATACAATGATTAAGTTTTTAATCTTTATTTCAAATATTTTATTGTATGCATGGAAAGAAAAAACAGTGACACTAACTTATATTTAATGCAGCTGTCGGTTTGGATCCGATTCGCAGCCAAAGCACAGACCCGGACCTAGTTTCTGTATTTTTTTTTTTTTCCTCGCTTAATCTTAATAATGAAAGTTCACGGCATTGATGAAATTTTTATCTCGAGATTTGGCAATTCCCGGTTTCCCATCAGCATCCATGGATCCCTGTTGCATTTTCTTCCTGTATTATTGTCTCTGTGACTCTTGGCGATTAATTATCCTCCCATCTCTGCTACATTAATTTCCCTGTCATCGGCACTGTAACTCTCTCTCTCTCTCTCTCTCTCTCTACCTCTCTGTCATTTCTTCAAAGAGCTGATTAGCTGTCTCCAATGACAGTTACAATGCATAAAACTCCTTTCCAATCCAGGACCAGGACTAAATTACTACATGACGATGATCAATGAACGTGATCCGATTTTCGATCCCTACCAAGAAATTGCATTTTCCTCTAATATCCCTCAGTTTCATCCCGTCCTTTTCAGAGTTCGATTTTAAAATTTTTAAAAATAGTCTTTTATCATGGAAGTCTCTGTCGACATTTAAATATGGAGTCCAAATCTCAAATCTTAACAGGCTGTCTTCTCAATGATCAATTCTATTGTCATTTGAGCTTGGACATGAAAAAACCTCCTACACAATTATTTCCGTCGCTGGGTAATCACTGTAACGACTATTTCTAGAACATCTAATATCAAAATATATTTATCTCTGGCTGCAATGAAAACATCAATCCAGCCTCGAACCCCGTACCTGGGAAGGATATAAAGTATATACCAGTTTTACTTTATAGGGATGCATTACGTTGCTGATCAATTTTTTTAAAACAAATTGAATGTAATGTATATACTATAGAGAATTATTTAATATTATTATCAAATTTAAACTGGCATGCTGATTTTAAATTTTTTTGATCCAATTCTTTTAATAAATTAGGTTTAAAATCAGATCATGCAGGAGTTGTCTCAACATTACATTGTAAACTAGGCTATTTTAAAAACAATATGAATTACCGGTAAAAAAAATAAAGATAAATTTAAAAAAAAAGATGAAAGAAAAAATTTCTTTAATGTCTAAATGAACAATGATGGAGGGGGGTCATAACTTAATTTTTTTTTAATATAAAACATAATGTATATGCTAACATAAAAAGTAATTAACCAAATAAGAATTTCTAACATTTAGTGTGTATTTCATGTTTTGGTAGTTTTTATGGTTCTGATTTAAAAAAAATAATTTAAAAAGTAGTTTAATTAATTGTGGTTTAAAAAAAATATATACTTGATTAAAATAAAATTGTTGTGAAGAATTTTTACTTACAAGATAAATAAAAAGCATGTATTTACAAATGAAATATATATTATTTTAGCTTCTCCTAAACTAATATTTGAACTATAATTATACATGAATTTCAATGTAAATGTAAAAGGTAAAAATTATTTGATTAACCAAACACTAATTTCTCAGCAATCAAGAAAAAGAAAAACAAATATTTATCAGTGATTGAGAGAAAAATAGAAGCTCACAGTACCTGACGACATCTTACAATAAAAAAGGAAAAGAATGTAATGTGTTATCGTATCTAATTAATCATGAACAAGAACAGCAAAGAGAAGGGGGAAAAGCGTATCCAACTCTTTATTTTTCACCGTTTTAAAATGAAAAACGGAAGAATGAGATGCATGCACACAGGCGAGAGTTAGCAAGCCATCTACATCGCACAGGATATGAACACCATGTTTCTGACGACACGGTAACAAGAAAAAATCCTTCGGCATGATGGCGATAAGCTTGAAAAAAACAAGAGCACTTGGTCTAGGATTCTAGCGAGGAAGTCTATGTATCGAGGGGGGCAAGGGCAGGATATGTACTGCAGTATACATCATCACAAGATCTTGTGATGTGAATGTGGAATGGTCCACACAAATGAGAATGTACCATTTGCTGGATGGTTTTGGTGGCATGCACACGCATAATTCAAAATACCATAAATTCACCAAATCATTACCTCCACAAGGGATAGAGGGGGGGGGAGAGAGAGAGAGGGGGAGAGAGAGGGCATTTTATATATATAGCCAAAGGAGTTTGTGACTCTGGGAAGGGAAGGGCATGTATGGGCCTGTCTTGTTTTGTTTTTGTCATCAAATAAAATAGTGAAAGGCATGTATGCTCAGTCGCTCACTATGTTGGTATTTGTGGACAAATTAGAGGTATATTTGAGAATGGTGATGACAGTGTGGTGGGGTTTCCAAGTAAATGTCTTCCCCGAAAAATGAGAAGAAAGAGAGAGTGCGTGTGGCGGGGCCCATCCTCCACCTTGTTCATCACACGCAGCTGCCCTCTATTTTACACTTTCGTGAACTCGCTCAATTGCCTCTCTTAATTATTCCAATTCTTTCATCACTATTATTATTATTATTAACTTTTACTTTTTTATAATTATGAGTAGCCAAACCAACTTACACGCATCTCAAATAATTTTTTAAAATTCTAAAATTAACAATAAAGTAAGTCTATAATAACTCTAAAATTTATAATATTTAAATTGATAAACTCTAAAAAACAAAAATAAACTTATGATTTGATAAATTAAACTACATTATAATTATTATTGTTATTGTTATTATTATTATTCAAGTGGCATGGAGAACAATGTTTTGGACAGTAACTCACACGTGTAGAGAAATTGGACGAGTTGAACAGATAAAATTAATCACCTTTAAAATGGTTACAAGTCCTAATTATTTGGATGTGGACATGATGGATGGATGCTCCAAGTGCTTTAAGTGGGCTTGGAACACGACCAATCATTAATAGGACAAGTTCCTATCATGTCATGTGAGCCCCATGTACAGTATTACGTGGCACCATAGTTGAGATGGATCATCATCTCCTCAGCTCTTTCATCTTTATTCATTTTCATCTCTTAGTTGAGATGGATCATCATCTCCTCAGCACTCTCATCTCCATTCATTTTCATCTTTTAGAATATTGGATGATCATAGAAAATTGATTTCAACTAAGTTACTGTTTGTTTGTTTGTTCGTTTGTTTTTATAGATTGTGATTTTTAAAAATTATTTTTAAAATATTTTAATGCTCGTTTAATATTATAAAAATCAATTAATAAATAATATTTTTCAATCAAAAAAATAGTATGGGAGTGTTTTTTTTTTTCTGAATGAAAAATACTTTATAAAAATTGTAAAAAAATAAAAAATATTTTGTTATTTGTTAATTATATTACATTTAGTCTACAATCTTTTGATTACTATATATTTTGTTTTAAATCTTTTTTTTTAGTTTTGAACCTTAGAATTTAATTTTATTTTATTTTTATATCAACTTTGATTTTTTTTATCACTTTTAATTGAATTTTTTTACTTATTGAATCTGGTTTTCATTCTTTTAATTGTTATTTATTTTATTTTAAACAATTTATATTTTTTTAATTTTATTTTCTTTTAATTTTTTTATTTGTCAGATTCGATCTCTATTCTTTTAATAAACTGGAAAAAAAAACTAAAACATTAATAAATTGCTTTCCAACTTATTTTTCGTAACATAATTAATATTTTTTAATTTATTTTTTGTGATGTTATAAATCATAAGAAAATTATCTTTTTAAAAATAACTTTAAAGTACAAAAAGGGGCCTAGAAACAAGTGAAATGGTCCAAAAATAATTTTTGATGATCATAGAAAATTGATTTAAGCTAAAAGAAAGTGCAATGGTCAATAAATATTTTTTGTTTTTAAAAACAAAACCTTGATATGTCCGCCGTGGTAGCCGGTGGACAGGAGGGTATGATAGTGGCTGGTTGTTGTGATCATTACTAGATGGTCCCAATGCATGTTTAACAACGAAAAACAAAATTCTTCTGTGATATTATGCTTAGGACCCGATTAAAAAAGATAGTAATTTTGATACGCAAAATTCTACCGCTATAATTAATTTTTCAAGTGGTTTCCTTATAAAATACAATTGAAGGCCATGATGCTTCGTTGTTGACAAAGTATCCGCGCATGTGTTTATTCCGGTACCACATAGGATAATGTTCGGTTATTATTTTGAAAAAAAAATAATAAATAATAAAGAGATAAGAGATAAGATAAAAAGAAAGACTAGGATAAAATAATAATAATAATAATAATAATGATATACATGATATATGAACTTTATCTTTATCATATTTAATTATGATAGATAAGACATGATAAAATATAAAAAATCTGTTTTATCTTTAATATCTATTGTTGTTAAACTCATATATTAAAAAAAAACAATTCAATATTATTATTTTTTATTTTAGTTTAAATTGAGTTTTGAGATTAATAATATTATAATAAGTCTAGTTATAAAATCAGAATTGACTTTACGGTTTGATCCGGGGCCTGAACTGGTCCGGGTTTAAGAAAACATAGAGGAAAGATTGACTTAACTTGACCCGGTAAAAAAATCCAGGTCAACCCGGAATAAAACACGGATAAAAAACATGTTGACTTTTTAAAAAAAGAAATTTGGGACAACCGAGCTTACCTTTCTAACCCGTGACTTGAACTTTGTTCCAGATCAACTCTTAAATCGAGTTTTAAAGTTATGATAATAATCACATTTATTTATATGCTAACTCAGGTCAACTTGTATTGACCCATCTGACCTGTAACTTGGTCCTTGCCCGGGTTGACTCTCAAGTTGAATTTTGAAAATCCAAGACATCAAGATGAGAAAAATTAGAATTGATACCCTGTATGGTCACTAAAATTAAAACCCTAATACCATTTTAAGAAAAATGACTTTAAAGCTTAAGTCCTTTTTAAGCAAATATTTTAATCCTAATATATATCACATGGACCATCTATATTCTACTTGTCATAATAAAAAAAAAAAAAAGGGTGCTTGAATAAATCGATTATGCATCGGTAAAAAAAAAAGGTATCTATATCATGCCTGTTCATACTTTAAAAAAATCGTTATACATATACTTAAAATCAAGACTTAAGATGCTTATTCAATGGGAATATATATAACTAAACCAACAAATTAAAAAAAATAATAAAAAAAAAAACAACAACAATAACGGTAGAATAGTTGCCCTACGAACACCTTGCATCCCATATATAAGTTATCTTGCATCATTGAGGCATTAACTATCCTCAAGCAAGTAGATTCCAAGGCTGCGTTTTGCTTTGCTCGAGCAAAGAACACTTGTACTCACCGCTTACCTCTCTTTCATGAGAACAGGGAAAAATAAAACTTTAGGAGAAGTAGCATTTTGCATAAATCTGGGTAGTCTATCACAAACAAAGCTTGTTACTTGCAAGACTCCAAATATGCATAACTGATAACACAAGATTCAGGCTCGTTTTGGGTTCAATATGCAGTTTCTTTCTGCCAACACTCGCGCGAGTCACGATTATCTTCAACCTCTCGTTTTCCCTGGAAATGAAAGCTTGTTACTTGCAAGACTCCAAATATGCATAACTGATAACACAAGATTCAGGCTCGTTTTGGGTTCAATATGCAGTTTCTTTCTGCCAACACTCGCGCGAGTCACGATTATCTTCAACCTCTCGTTTTCCCTGGAAATGAAGGCTTTAATTAAAGAAGTCCATTTCTTTAGAATAGATATTGGCGTGGCGGCAGAAGAAGTGGAAGTCATACTTGTACGGTATGGTTCAAGGAATTAAATAAAATTTATAGAATTCTCCCCATCATGAAACAAGCAAATTTAGCTATCAGAACAAGGACACATGCCGAGCATTAATCTTAGTTTTCGATCCTGTGTAGATTTCTTTGCAATTTTTTTACATGTTATCTTAATATAAGTTAAGTGCCGGTCTGCCAGCCATATTGCATGCATCACCTCCCAGGTCTTTGATTTTGTTTTTCATCTCTAATTAATTTAATCCGTTCATCTCCTTTTCTGCTAGTGCTAAATGTTGTGGATGTAGTCAAAGAGTGTGATAAAAATAACTTTTTATTCTTGATCTGTTTGCTTTTCATCTGGTGACAAGGAGTTCTAAGTGCTTGCACTCGATATTGTGGGCACTAGTGAGAATGGAAATAATTAACAAAATGTGAAGAGTCGGACTCCTAAGTGACTTGACCATAACATTATTGTCATCCTACCATCTCTTGCATGAGGAGAGATTCAGATGCAAGCAAATCGATCTTCGAGCCGTTTGCTGAGTTCTTCAGATTCATCCTCTTCTTGTTTGACTATTCAACTTTATTCCAAAGTATATGAGATCATATTTGCAAAACATTTCCTCCGGATTAGGGCAGAGTTATGAACTTAGAAAAAGAGCCCCGTGAATAGGGTTCATAATAAGAACAATCCATCAAAGTCGCAATTCTCAAAGTCGATTTGTGGTAATTTCTCATGATTTGACCCGTGAGTATAAGATTTTTTTTTTAAAAAAATCTTATACTCTTTTTTTATATCGACCGAGTTTCTCTATACTTTATTTTGCTTTATAAAGATTATTCTATCATTACATGAGTTCATTCGCTTGTATAAAACATTTTTTTTATAATAACTTTTGTATTTATGAAATTATATAATTAAAGAAGTAAAAAAGCTAAACATGTAAAATTCAATTAGCCTTCCTTTGAGTGTCAAAACTGTTCAAAGTAGAAAATACAAAAGCGAAGATTGTGTAGTACTTGAGTAGTAGGTTGTCTCAACTCTCAACCAAAACTTTTTGGTAACACAAATTGTCTAAGAAAATGATAGCAAGAACAGAAATTGCAAGCAAAGCTAGTTCTCTTGATCGCACGCAAAATCGGAGAGTAGAAATTAAAGAATAAAGCGTCAAGAACAATTGAAAATTAAACAACTAATCCGTTCATTATAGAACAAACAAATTAATTAAAAAAAACTGTAATAGAATCGAATGTATCCAGTCAAGTCAAAAACCCTAATTGCAATTAAAAATCAATGTTAAGAGAGATTACAATACGATCTTGCAAGGTTTTGGCTTCTTCAGCCACGACTCGATCAGCTTGGTGAACAACAGAGTTGTTCCCTACTTCCACTGCCTTGCTCACATAGAGAGAATTGAACACAAAGTGATACAACATACTTGTTTTACAACGAATGAAAACTCAAGCCCGGAAAGAAAATTAAATGGTCCCTGGTGCTATTAATCTGAATAGCTATAACTGCAAAAAATTAAGATTCAAAATATGAGCTGAGCTCTTCCTCATGAGTTCATGAAAACTAAATTCTTATCCAAGACTGAGTCTATATTATTGGGCTTTTCTTCAAGGTAGAGCTCATGAACAGTTGGAACCATACATATTAAGTGAGACTTGAGTTTTTAGGTTTTTGAGGTTTTTTTTTTATATAGTTAAATCTGAATTTATCATGTAGCAACTTGAACCATTATGTTTGCAATGGCTTTCGAGTATCATTAGAAAATGCCATGGGTGTAACTGAGAACTTGTACTAAACCATTCTCGCAAGCAGCATAGTGAAAGCTGCTGCCTCAGACAGGTGTTTTCCATATATAGAAAGTAGAATGCCTATCTCCTGCAGAAAAGTATCCCCAGGGCTTAAAAGAGATGGGGCAAGAGCAGAAGGTAAAGACAAACACTAGCTTCGTTATTAGCAGAGATCTGAAGTTTTTATTTCACTTACAAGTTTATTTCCG
>Ga0307515_10002287_pt1 | contig 41937 bp, 50 predicted proteins | sample 17_EM_MG_FD_194513 | JGI IMG/M metagenome (GOLD analysis project Ga0307515, IMG submission 194513) | Populus trichocarpa ectomycorrhiza microbial communities from riparian zone in the Pacific Northwest, United States - 17_EM | ecosystem: Host-associated > Plants > Roots > Unclassified | place... | reverse complement strand
ATGCAATCTGGATATCCGTGCCTGCTTACCACGACCTCACACCAAAAAATAAGTCATATGAAGAAGTTTCTCAATGGAATGGGAAGGAGATGAAGGAAATGAGCCGGTACCTGCTTGGAGTTGTAACGCAGTCTCTACGAGGCGGAAGCCCCGCTCAGCATCCCATATTCAATCACGCAATTGAGTGCACACGGCCATTGTTAGAATTCTATATGTATGCTCGATATAAATCTCACGATGATGCAACATTGAGCTACATGGAGGACGCCTTGCGTCGTTCACACACCTTCAAAGATGTTGTCTTACTCGGGCGAGCCAGCAAAAAGGGGAAGGCCAAGCCAATGCCCGGAGAACGGAACTCGTGAAGAAGCGAAAGGTAGACGAGGAAACAAATGCTGAAACTTGGACGCCGTCTAAGAAGCGGCGCGAAATGAACGCCTGGCGGGATTATATCAGCCACAAGATAGATGTTTCCAAGGAGTTGGATGCCGACTTCAACTTTCCGAAGATCCACTCGATGTCTCATTGGGTCGAACAGATTCGTCGATACGGAGCCTTGCAACAGTATTCTGCCGAGAGTCATGAACAAGCACATAAAACGAACCTCAAGGATGGTTGGAACGCCTCCAATCACAATCTCAACTACCTGCCACAAGTTATCACCTTTCAGCGTCGCATCCTCTGCTTCGAAGTCAGAGAGCTCAATCTCCAAGCCCTCGCTCAGCGTCGGGAGAACAGCGCTGCCGCATGCAAAGTCCTCCCTGCCGGTGCTGATCTGGCTGCCCCCCTGAGCCCCCAGTCATATGCGAAGCCCGAATTCATGGGACCCCAAAACCGCCGTGATGGAAAGCATTCTGACGCTATGATCAAAGACTTCAGAGCATTACTCGACAATACGCAAGACGCAACGCACCGCGTGGCAATATACAGCGGCACACGGGAGTTTATCAAGGATAAGAGTCATAACAAGACGTATATATCGGATGAACAACTGCACGCAATGGAGCTCTGTACTTACCATGGTATTAAGGTTCAAGTTGAGGGTTTAGATGGTGAACGCATATCTCAGATATGTCGATGCACAGGAAGCCAGAGCTGGCGCGGAGGGGATCGACGGAACGACTGGGTGTGGCTAAAGCAACGCCCGGGGAGGGGTTATGGCGCGCTGAATGGGCGTCTCCCGTGGCAACTGCAACGACTATTCAAAATCAAACTCCAAAACGAGGATGGAGCTTTCGTTGAGTACTGGTTAGCCCTGGCGCTCATGACAATACCTGAAAACTCGGGTAACTTCGATCCGGTCTCGAAATTTGTACAAGTGAGAAAAGCACCGGCAGCCGTTGCTTTGCAAGTTTTCAGCGTGGGAAATATTGTCGGCTGCGCGCACGTAATTCCGGAGATCGCTACTACTAGTAAGACAGGAGATGGACGGAACGAGCGATGGATTGTCAATAGCCACATAGATCTGGCGACTTGGAATGATGTGTATATTTCGTAAAGAGAATTGCATTTTGCGCGCAGGTAGAAGGAACAAGAGGAGAGATATTCGCAGCGTCACCCATCGCATTGCAATCCCGATGCCAGCGCGTACCCAATGAACCCATTCTGACGTATTGTCACAGTTGGCCACAACGCCAGAGTGATCGTTTAAAATAGGAGATCGACAGAATGTGAAGAGACAGTGAAACAGCGATCGGAGGGCGATATACAACGCGACGTGTTGTATTGACGCCGGGCGCAGAGTAATCCGCCACCGGGGTGTCTCTGACGGCTCAGACGCAGCGCGTCCACTCTGACGGAGCCATTCCGCCCGAACGGAATATTTTTTTGCTGATGCATGACATGGGGTGATAGAGAGGGATGACATCACTTCGCATTCTGCAATGATGGTGGAATTGTGGATGAGATGGAGAGATGGGGGATGACAATGGTAATGATACAGAGAATCAGATGGGATGTGGGAAATCCGGGGTACATCATGCCTTATTTGGTTCAGATGACCTCTTATGGGCGTGCGGGCCTGCCGAATTGGGAGTTGTATCTGCCATATCTGGAATGGTATTTTGGCCTACACACAAAATCCTCTGCAGTTTCAGTTTCTCATGATGATCTACCCAATCTCCTCTGATTTCTCTCTTTCTCGTCCTCAACTCTAACATCACCTGAGAGCACAAACGTTTGTCAGCTCCCTCTATCACCCCATGCAATGATCATGAGTTAACACCGAGTACACCTCATACCACGTACAGCATCACCCGATTATCAACAGCATCCCACACCTGGCCAGTCTCTCCTCTGCAATGTCTTGTGAGATCTTGTTTGTATTCTACTCTCTCTATTCCCATGACTATGAGTTACCCATTGAATAGATTCTCAGCTCCAGTTGCACCTCCCAATCATCAGCCTCCAGATCAACTGCCTCCAGATCAATTGCCCCCAGATCAACTATCACCGGATCAACTGCCTCCATATCAACCACCCCCAGATCAACCACCTCCTGATAATCATCCTCGAGATCAACCACCTCCAGATCAACTGCCTCCAGATCAACCACCTTCGGATCAGCTGTCTCCAGATCAACCACCTCACACTACTCCACTTATTGCACTCTCTCATGGCGACCAGGTGGATCCCTAAACTAGCATGATCACATGTTCCAAGTTTGTATGATCATTGCTTCCTCATGCATCTCCATACTCACTCAACTATGAACACCAAAAGCATCTACGAACTTATTCGATCTTGGCCCGCACGTTCATCACCAAACTCGCTCGATCATGCCTTCCTAGGGAATCTCCACACTCACTTGATCACAACCTGCCTGTGCATGTCTGAGATCCTGAGATCTCGGCCTTAAAGTGCATCTCTGAGTTCACTCGATCGCAGCCTACATCCAAGTGCATCTCTTAACTCGCTCAATCACAGCTTCCAAGTGTATCGCTCAGCTCACACATTAGGTGTCCCTAGGTGCTCATCCGGTTTCTTTTGAGTCCCGACTGCAGCCAGATTGACTGTATGTAAATTTATCGAAAGACTTAAATTGTTACTGTATGCCATATTATGATGTAGCAAATCTTGAGATTGGAAGAACGATGAATGTGATACACAAAATGCCATGTGGTTATGTGACCCTCAGAACCACTGCTGTGATAATGCTGCACCAAGTTTAAATTTTCCCACAGGGCTGCACAGTGGTCTCAGCAGCTGCTCTTGAAGTCTCCACCAGCCCTAGGCTGAAGCTCTCAGCTGCTCTCGATGTCTCCTGCAGATCGGCCCAGTGGTCACAGCAGCTCCAAATTTTGAGTATCCTGGAAGTCTAATATAGTAGTATGTTGAATGCAACTCCATAACTGCAGGTGTCTTCCAGCACACCTGAGAAAGTTCTTGCAGGATCACAAAGAACATTACTTGGCTCTCAGGAGGCCTGGGAGCGTCTGGAATTACTTCGGTGCACTGGTGAGGTGATCAAGAGTCTCTGGGAGGCTTGCATGAGGCCTCCAGACCATGTTACATTTTGCTGACATAAGATTCAATAAATATAATCCCCAAAGGTCTGATGCAAGATTAATAAAAACAGTTTAAACTATTATAAGCACTAATCAATTGTGCCACTGCAATAACATCATTGCTCTATCACATTTCAGATGACTTGGCCTCTTCCACAAAATAGTGCACATCAAAACTCACAGTGTCAATGGTCAGGTTATCACCCACCCAAGGGAGCGCTGCAAGCCAGTGGTGACATTCTGTTTGTTAGAGTACATAACCCTGGCCGGAGAGATGGAGATGCTGATCATCCAGACATGGGTAGACAATATAGTAAAAGGATGACAATAGTGGAAGATGTCCAAGCCAGAGATCAATTAAGCTACCAGTCGATTGATATTTTCAAGAAACTTGATGACCATTGGGAAGGCACCTAGATAATGTAAGATACTACTGTGAAATGAAGATCAGGATGAAAACTAACCAAAGGTATGGCTGCCTGACATCAGGGTAAGTACACACGCTATGAACTTGACGTCGGAGATGCTTCTACCTCCAGAAGGAATACCAATTGAGAGAAGTAAAGACTGTCAAACTCTGAACATTGAATTACTTCAAGCTGTTACTTGCAATGATTGCTTAGCTAGCAACCCGACCATTGGGACATTTGCCTTACAGCATGCAGAATGCAGTGGACTGCAGGGAGCGACTATGGAGGTCACGACTGTGGTAGATCCAGGTAGGATTGAAACTATCAATGCAAGCAGAGGATGAACAGGCAGGGAGCAGCAGAGGTAGAAGTGGCGGAAGAGGATTATTGGATCCTCATCTGACTACAACCAGCTTGCACAATCATGATGGGAATTTGTTGGCTTAATGGGTGATGGCTAGTTCATTGGGGAACAACATGATTCGCTGTTCGCAGATTTCCTTCTCTCTGAATCATCTTAAGTCCGCAATTGAGGTTGATGCATTAAAGTTGGAATAGGTAGTGAACTTACTGATGACAAAGTCATATTCCCATCAGTTACATGGATTATATAGATATCTTCAGCAAATATATGGTGGAGACTATTTCACCCAATGAGCCCTGCAGCCATGCAATTGATCCAGAACCATGGTTGATTTACCTGATGGCTGAATGTACATTCTTTGGAAATTGGTACAAAATATATAAACTCTTAAATCTGGACAAACCAATCCAATATGGATATCCATTCACAATGGTTGCCTGCCGCTGCCCAGCTCTGATTTACACTGCAACAGCATGGTAGCCTGTGGCAGTGTGTGGGTTGCTGAGCTCTCAAAAGTGCTGCAGTAGAAAACCAATATTGTCAGTCAATGATCTCTGCGGTGTGTGACAGTATCATTGGAGGCACGATCAGAACAATTATTGACCTCTCTAATGTGAATGATCTCATCCAAATGAAAGAAGAGAATAACTTCACACCTTTGAATCACTCCCACTACAGCCAGTTCAAATACCAAATCATACTGTTTGGCTTCATGTATTCTCCAGCAACCTTCCAAACATGTATAAACGACTGCATACAGCCTTACATGGAACACTCCACTGTATACGCTGTCAAGGATGTAACAAACAATTCAACCAATGCATAGGAGCATGAAGAGCAGGCAGAAAGTATGCGGGAGTAATTAGAAGAATCTGATGTATACAGCAAAGCTGCAAAGTGGACCTTGAGAGTCTTTGATGTTGGCTTTGTCACAATGATCATTACCCTCGATATAATCAGACCAGGTTTTGTAGAACTATTTATAATTGAAGTGCAGCTGACTCAAATTACATTTGGCATGCGCAAGTGCATCTTGGCTTCAGGAACATCTATCAGCAGTGCATTACAAAATATGCATTGGCAAAAACACTGATTTCAAACCAGATGAAGAAATTGTTGCTATCAATCAAGTCAAAACAAATCAAATGGTACTGGAGTTAGGATGCTGAACTTACATTTTGGAAGTTTAACGAGGCCTTTACAGATGCACCAATCCTTATGCATGTCAACCGTGAAAAGTTGACCAATTTGCAGATGAAGGCATGCATCCTGATGACTGCCACCATGTACACACTGTACGACAGTTTTAAAATTCTCAGAAGAGGCAACATCTACTCTCAACAATGATCTCCTGCAGAACAGGACGAAAAAATGTATGATTGGAAGCTCTTCGCCATTGTGGAACCATGAAGCAATGGCAGCATAATCTTTAAGGAGCAACTGAGAAGATTCTCATACAATGCAACAACTAGATACACATGTACATCCAAATGTCCAAGATACTGTCCCAGTGGCGGGCCTTATGGGCAGAACTCCTCTCATCATGAATCTTGGTTATTGAATGTCTGGAAGGCAAGCAGTGTCCAGCCTGCGAACCATCATGATATTCTGAGAATGAGATATGCGATTAGGATCAAATGGCACTGCATTGAACAACATTTGAGGAGACCACCATCACCGAATCATCAAGTAACATTCTACCAAATATCAAGGCAGCCACAGAAGATGACTCTTCCTCGACAAAGATATTAGCATCATTGTTTCATATTCCAATAGCAGATAAGAGTCTTTGGGGGTTGATCGACCAAACTCTAACCAATGGAAGGACAATATATGTGCATGTGATGCTCCACAGTAGAGTAATGATCATGTTTCATGACATTACTTCATCTGGTCATTTTGAAGCCTGGAAGACTGCTGAACATGTATAGTTCAATTTGTATCAATCTGGAATATAGTCAGGGATATAGGAGTAAGTTGCCAGCTGTGAGTTATGCCACTGAATCATGGCATCACATCAAGCTCACTAATAACTCAGCATGCCACTGGAACAACCTTGAATTGAACAGGTGGAACAGGGAATCAATTTTGTGATGGACTTGCTATTATTCACAGGATCAGAAATACTCAGGATGGTGGTAATTCTTGACGACTTGACTAAACTAGCAATCTCCCTCCCCTGGAGAATCGATATTAACTCCCCAGAGCAAGTATCAATGTTTTTCAAATAGGTGATCAGTAAACATAATGCACTGGACAATACCGGTACTGAGTAAGGTGAATCTAGTGTTAGAAACAGGTCCAGGTAACCTGCCAGCTGTCGGGGTTCAGACCGCAAAAACAGTTCCATTTGGTTCCAGACCTGTCCGAAGATCTGACCCACTGCCTCATGGTGGGCGACACCCGTACCTGTACCCGTCAACATGCGAGCTAGGCTGGGGTAGGCTAGACCTATTGGTTCCAATCTCCAGTTCTGCTTTTTGGGGTGTTCTGTGTATGATCGCATTCAGATATCCTACTGTTAATTGCAAAATGTTGAATTTGGTACATCTTTATCTTTGTTTGATGTATTGGCCGCCTATATAATCAACAAAAAGGAACACTCGCTCCCTGCCCCAGCTTGACAATGAGCATCAATGGTGTATCAACACTGTTTTATGTTGCATCTTCGGTAATCTGAGTGGCGATTGGTTGCAGACATTCATAAATGAGGTAATGGCCACCTTTAAAGGTAAACAAGAAATCGACAGGCTCCCTGCCCAATTCTGAAAATGAGGGTCAACAGAGCGTCTACAGTTTTTGGTCTTATAAGTCAGATAATTGATCAGAAACTTGGTTCGCTGTGATGAATAATGAAATTACTGGCCGCCTTTAGGGTCAAAATTGCTAGTGACGACATCGCTGCTATCTCCGAGAAATGAGTCTCAATGGAACGTCAACGATATTTGGTCTTGAAAGTCAGGCAATCAAAATGTGATTTGGTTGTTGTTATACATAATCAAAGTATTTTCCGCCTCTATAGGCAAAAGGGAAAGCGACACACTCCCTGGCAAATGTTGAAAATGAGCATCAATGGAGCGTCGATGATTGTATGCATTGCATCTTGGTTAATCAAAGTGTGATGTGGCCATTATTGTCTATATTTGATGTTTTGACCCCTTTTATAGGCTACAATGCTCATGACCACCTAGTTGCAGCTTTGAAAATGAAATAAGTTGTTACTGTCCGGGAGGCTGTCATGGGAATATCTCTGGCTTATCTGCCTATAAAGGCTGCCAACTCCTTGGTTATAGATGTCTGCGATCGAGCGCCACTTTGATTACCCATGATGGAAGACCAAAATTTGTTGACGTTCCGGTGGTGCTCATTTCGCTTTGGGTGTATCAGCCATATTCAATCATATTATTTGGCATCGTATATTATTACTAGTTCTTTGGCAGCCTTGCTATCGTCTTCTTGTTCTTTCTCCTTTGTCACTACATTGTTCTTTAATAATACATATAAATATATCCTTGATAATATACTTTAAAGTGTCCACTAAGTGTAGATAATAATACACTCAAAAATCCTATTCCTTTCTATCAATGCTCGTCTCCACTTCCAGGTTCGCTTAATCGGCTGCTCTCATCTGCATGATGGATGTCAGATGCATTACCACGCAACAGATAGTGTACTAACCAGTGGATGTTCGTTCATCAGTCAGCACATCCGGAATGAAATGTATATCGCCATCACTGGCCTTGGCACATGCACCACGATTTCAAATTTGAGCGTTGGGAAGTGGGGTAAGTATATACACATATCTGGGTGGCTAACATTCATTATGCGAACCTTGAGCTCCCTCATTGTCACCTGTTGGCACAGGTGGCATTCCGGATGGAGGTGGCGTCCATTCTGGAGTCGGCTGTCTGTTTGTGTCTTGTGGAGGTGCACCCATTCCTTAGCGCCTCCAGCGTGTCTGCCAATTCATTCCAGTGCCTGTTTAGCAAGGAAGGAAGCCGTCCATTTGATTCTCACAAGGCATAGCCGGGTGTCTTTCTATCGCGGCCGTCACATTTCTATGCCCAGGAAGTTCAGCGCCCCCCATCCTCCCATCTCGGACTTCAGCGTGAGGATTCTTGATCAGGCATTGCATTTCCTCCATAGTGGCACACAAAAGCCCTCCGCTGGCCATTTTGGCCATATTCAAGGCAAGGCGCATGTCGGACTGTTCCACCTGCACACCACCTTCTTGCCTTGCCATTGTAGCAGACATGTTGAAAACCTACAAGAGGTTAGTTGCTGATTCTAAAATTGAGATTCGGGTATTACTTCTACCATATATTCTTCTGTAGCCTCCTCAAAGGTGTTAAAAGCCTGTTCCGTCCACCCTTGGGGACGCTTATCTCCAATATCATGCACCAAAGTCCCAGAGCTGACAACATCTTGATAATTGATTTTACTAACTGTGCAGACTGAAACATTCATCGACCATGCAGAATTCCCAATATGGGCAGCTATAAATTGTTCACATAGCTCGCTACACATACCAGCTGTAGATTGAATTGTGTGTTGACAGCTGTCTACCTTGATATGGATTTATTCATATCTTAGGCCTTGCTTCTTCTGTTTCTAATTGCTTCCAGTTATATGAACCTTTTCTGAATATGCATCCTGGGTTATATTTTTGGTGGCTGCATTGGCAGTGGTAAAGTGGACTAACTGGGATCGGCATTGTTGCTGTGTCCCAGCGGGTGGCGCATTGCATGAAGCACCTGTCGGTTGACTCAATTCAGATCCACCTACACCTTGCTGAGGTGTTCTTGGCTCCACGACTTGCTGGTGTGGAAAAAGCAAAGAAGATGATAATGAAAAGAAGTGGGAAGTCCTGAGGAATATATAGTTAGCTTCAAGTGAAAATGGAATGAGTAACAGCCAACTTGCACATTCTACTCAACATGAATCCTACTGCATATAGCTGCAGATTGAAGCAGATTCCGACCGCCACATGATTCACAGTAAGTCGGTCTGTTGTTGTTTCTGTGTTTAGAAGCATAAACAGAGCTGAACAACAGCCGAAATCTCATGATTGAGAGATATCAAAAGTACATTCTTCGATGGAGATGATGTCTGGTGATCATTGTCTCCAGAAATCCCCGCGATCTTGCATGAAGCAGACAATAAAAATCAACTCATGTTGTATGGTTAGCATTGCTATTCCCAATGTAGTGACAGTCAAAATGCAAATTTTGCTTTGTTCAAGTTGATCAAATGTACCAACCTTGACATAAATGATGCAGCTTGCCTCCATGTGGTCCATATCATGCAACATACAACATCTCGCTCAACAACAAGATTCACTCAAAATAGATTGGGCAATGATCCAAAAAAGAAGCTTTTGCTGCTTCTTTCAGGCATATGCGGCAAATCGACACAGTGATCCACATGATGCTGTCTGCAAGCGATTCAGGGCCACAGCAGCTTGTAAGCAGCAAGGGTCCGAGGCGTAGGAGCGATGCGCAGCTTACGATCTAAACAGAAGCAGGTGGCAGAGATATGAGGAGAAACGCACTTCATAAGCCACGAAGTGAAACAGAAATGGATTGAGGATCATCTTGGTAGAGAAGCTGCTGTGGCAAAAGAGCATGTTGGAGATGCAGAGACATCGAGTAAGGAAGAGCAGGAAGATATGAGAATTCCTGAAAAGGCGGGATCGACAACCAGAAAGCCCAAAAAAACAGTTGAGGAGATGTTGAACGCTATCAGAGACAATCTGAGCAATCTTGCAAGTTCGGATAATGAGGAGGATGGGGAAAATACGGAAGCCTATGAAAAATATACAGAGTTGAGCAAGCTGAGCGATGATGATGAACCTGGCTGGGTGACAGGCATAATCTCCAAAAGGGTACAGCATCTCATGGAGAGTATTCAGCAGCAGCAGCTCAAGCTTGACAAATTGATGCAACTGGCATGAGGGACACTTCCATCGGGGAGATAAGTAGTACAGGATGACCGAATTGATGGTTCCGGCGGCTGTTAAGCCACGAACGGAAAATCATGCAGCAGTAGCTGTACCGACAACATTTTGAGTGCTTGTGGAGGCACATGGGGTTCTCCCCGGAAAATCGCTAATGCCACAAGAGACTTCTCGACCAGGAAGTAGTCCTATGAGCCTATGCTTTGTGAAACCACAGTCCCACAAATGAATCGCTTTTCTCGCGCCCGATGTGGGGCCTGCGGCCTCTCTGATTTGGCATGTGAAGCCTGTTCAACCTGTAAGACCTTACCCCTACATACAGCCTACCAAGCTAATTACCATATAGAAATCGGATTTGGACGAAGTAATGGTGACAGCTTGTGTGACTCTGGAGGAATAGATAACCAAATTGCTATTTCTTCCATAGTATCTCTTTGAAATGCAATTTGTGGACGTATTTCGCTACCTGTCAGCATGTTCTCGATATTATTGCCCAAATTGTGAGACACAATAATTTGTTTGTACATGTGCAAGGTGTGTGTGGCCCATGCGAGAGTTCTGGACTCTAAATCCTGTTGATAGACAACCAATGAAGTTGTTATAGTCTTGTCTGTTACTGGTTACTATTAAAGTAAAGACTAAATTAGAGACAAAATTTACTAACAAAATTGAAGTCAGTGATGTCATATGAGGAATAGAAGGAGTGGTCAATGCGCAATGCGAACCTGTATGACTGACGACCGTCATCTGCATTCATTCAAGTGTGCAACTGCATAACTCTCTGCTCAGACCTGGTGCACATGGTTGAGAGTTTGTAAATTGCTTATCGTAGGTCATAGACATCAAGGAGAAGAAGATGGATAAGCAGAGGTAAGGATGTAGGGCCATATAGATCAAAAACTACTGGATGGATCATGATGCTGTGAATTGCTGGCTGAAAGAGCCGTAATGTGATAGCCCTGTGGCACTCGATGCTCAGATGATGTGTATAGTGGTGGGCCAGAAATTGTGAGGTGTTGAAGTTTTTGGATGCAAATTATTTTACATAGAAACAACACATTGGCTGTCAATAATGACTTTATGCATTTTGGCATACAATTGTTGAGCATATAATGACTGTTGGTATGTCAATAAGGTGAGGGTCAATGAAGTGTCAACGATATTCAGTCTTACATTTTCAGCAGTCGAAGGGCTGCATAATCATATCCTCCCAAAGTGAAAGTATTGGTGGTATTTGTAGGTAAAAAGGAAAGTGACAGGCTCGTTGCCCCATCCTAGAAATGAGTTTCAACGGAGCATCTGTGATTGTTGGTCTTGTAAGTCTCATAATAAAAACAAAACTTGGTTGCTGTGATACATAATCAAAGTATTGGCCACCTTGATAGGCTAAAATGCTGGTAACAACATTGCTACTATCTCCTGACAATGAGCATCAACGGTGAGTCAACGATTTCTGGTCTTGCATCTTGGATACTCAAAGAGCTGTGTGAAGACATTAACCCATAATCAAAGTATTGGCCGCCATTATGGGCAAAAATGGTAGTGACAATATCCCTACAACCTCCTAAAAATGAGCGTCATCGAAGAGGCAACAATTTTTCGTCTTGCATCTTGGACAATCGAAGAGCTGTGCAACCTCATTAACCCATAATCACAGTATTGGGTGCCTTTATAGGCAAAAATGCTGGTGAATATATTGCTACCGCCTTGTAAAAATGAGTGTCAAAGGAGTGTCAACAGTTCATGTGGGGTCTCAGTAAGCTACACAGCAATGAACTGCATTGCATTGTTCCTAAATTCAGTTTTTAATAGTCAGTCTTTTCAATATGTCTTGTTATACAACTTCCCAAATAGGCATGCAATGTCTCCCAGGTCTTACTTTATTCTTGCTCATAGCTTTGGAGTCACTATTTAAGAACTAGCTTGCTACTTTACTTCAACATAACTTTTAACAGTCTCTCCAGTCGAAGTACGTTGCTTTCAAATTCCTACCACAATGTCTGATTCATAATCTTTTAATACCCCATTGCTAGAGGTTATGATATCTTCCACAAATGAATGTGTCATTATTTGTGATTTGAGCGACCTTACTTTACAAATCACATTTGATACTTGGGGGGCTTCTATGAATATTGGTTTAAACAGTCCAATTGCTTGGAATGATTGTAGACATGCATGTTCTTGGCATATCTATTCGCACTGTGGAATTGAGGAGATCAGCAGCCCTGGCAACATACGTATCATATGTCATCAAGTCCTTCGCCATCCATCAGAACATGAGATCAGCTCAATGGGGATACAGGTGCAGGCAAAAGAGCACATTGTGAAGTTAAACGAATCAACAGAGTCAGACTTTACTGAACTGACTAGTTCAATTGTTGATGGAATAGCTTTGGCCATACTGAAGAGACAAGCAAGTCAAGGAATTACAATAGTAAGTTCGCAAAGGAAGTTCATATTTGACATTGAGGTTTTATCTATATTAACTGACTTGATACACAAAACACTCCAAACTGGCAGCGAATGACTTGGTAACTGCCTAATTGAACCAAGACACCTGGAATCGCTACCTCATGTTAGGATTTGTTTCAGCTCACATTCCCTGGAATGCTATTTCAAATGTAGAGCCAAGACGGTCACATAATGCATTACGCAGTGAGCTGTTTCTACTTTCCACCAGCACTCCTGGGATCATTTGCCAAAGGGAATGTGCACTTTCAGTGGCCTCAATCAAGATGCAATTGCCGTCAAGAAATAAGGTTAGTTTAGCTTTAGATGGGTGCACATCAACAAACCACTTAGCTATAATGTCAATCATTGCTTACTATACGGATCAATATTGCACATTACAAGAAGTACAACTCACTTTGACTGAGGGTGATAGTCTATTCTTTTCCTATTTCGAAACCTAATAAAGCATGATAGGTCAATGGTCAACATACTGGAGCAAGGCAACCCATAGATTTGAAGGAGGTTCTTGATCCTTTTGAGCATATCGATGGCAGTTTACTTGGACTCACAAATGATAATGCTTCCCCAAGCTAGGCGGTCCCTCAGGGACTACAATCAACCATTCAGGATGCTGGAATCGAGTGGGGTCCATTGAGAACCCGCATACCATGCATGGCGCACATTATTCAGCGTGCTGTAGGTGCATTCATGTGTAGTCTCGGAGCTAAAGGCTGCACCAAGTCTTGGGAAGCCCATGAGCATGATTAGCAATTTGGAGAGAATGAATGCATAGACATTGGGAAGAGTCATAGACTTCCAAAAGAGGGCAATGTGAGAATCAACAAGGTGTCGGCCATGAGACCAGGTTTAGCAATGATAATTGGGAAAGTATATATTTCAAGAAATTTTGAAAGTCCTGAAAGTGACCTTCATAGAGCGCTGAATGCTTGCTGTATTGATTCCGCCAACACCGGGTCGTCAAAATGAGTTCATTGACTGTCAAAACTCCAAAGTGTGCATTGCAGTACTACGTATTTAGGATGTCACAACATGGTGGGATTCGAGATTTGGGTTGGTTGAGCGAGCCTTCCAATCACGAGTATTCACCTCAGAGTGGCTCAAGAATCCAAAGTACAGTGATTACTGGCCACTCTTCACAACACAGGATGTATGGAACATCGTCAAGTACATCTTCTAAGTTTTAAGGCCATTCCAATACTAGACCCTGTGGATGTCTTCAAGGCATTGTGTTACTCTTCATCACATTATCACTTTCTACCATCATATGTTTGATCATATGGATGGGGTTATGTGAGCTTCACCCGAGAAGAAGGCCGAATGGACCCAAGACCTATATGTTGCCATGAAATTCGGTGACCGAAGCAGTCAAAATATTGTGCTGATGTTACTGCAACAACGGGTACGTTTTGCATTTCAGCAAACATCCTTGTTCCTTTCCGCACATTCCGATTGTTTTGGAAGTGAGACAAGGGAATAGATATCAATCCTGAGGACGAGACTTCTTATACTACCCAATACCAAGATGAGTATCTGGAGGATATAAGGAATGAATACTGTGCCAAACATAGAGATTTACCAGTCTTTAAACACGAAAGTGTCCCAAGCTACAATCTCTTCCCCTCCACAACCGCTTCTGGATCTGGTCAATCTTCCTTTGATTCATATTACTTGACCAGCAATGTTGAAGGATAATTATTGGCTAAAGAAGTGGCTGGAATGACACCCGGATGAAGCGATCGTGCAGCACACTTATTCACCGGCACAAGGTGCTATTTGAGTTCACTGCCTCAATCACCGAAGAACCGGGGGCAAGTTAATCCAAATCTTCTTGATTACCACTCTGACCCCATGGTGAGTAGCAGTGTATAGTGGATACTGGATATCACCGACTGGTGTCATCAACAAGTGGAAATGCACTCAAAGTATGCCAATCTCTCTATCGTGGCACGCAATATATTCTCTATCATACAACATGGTGTCAGAGTAGAGGCCAGTTTTCCACTTGGGCGAGATGTGATCAGGTGGAGGCAGTCCAAAACCACAGGCGAGACCCTTCACGAAAGAGTCATAGTAAGCCAGTTTCCCCAAGCCAATAACGGGTTTCTAGCATGCGATGACCCAACATTAGATACAACGAAATCTGAGAACCACATGGAAATGAAGAGAGAGCTGGAAGAAAGAAACCTGCACACAATGGCCAAGGTCCACGAGTTTTTGGAGAAATGGCAGTGCAGCCAAAACCTACGTGCTGCACAGATGGAATCTCCAACTTTAAACAAGCAAATGACAGCTATAGGATACATTTTAGACACTGAAGAGATAGTTAAAGCATCCTGGTCAAACATTCAACATGATGGTGCAGCTGCATTTAAATTGTCGGAAAGATCACTGTTTCAACCAGCCTTGTCTGTAAACGACCTACCTGGAAGAAGAACTCAAGTATTATAGGTGTGCCTGATATAAAGAATCGACCATCATCCAGCCGCGAGTAGTGTGGATAGTGCACCGGAATGAATTTGGGACACTGACAATTGGCTATTCTGAAATGGTGACTTGGATAATCCTATTGTGAGTAAAGACGACGGGGAGGCAGACAATGAATATGCTATAGAGCTAGACCATGGCATTGAGGATCATAAATGCCCCAGGCAGCGGGATGTGAGTGCTACACTAAATGTTCCCGGATTGATTCGGCCAACCCAGATGTGAAAGAACAAGACTGAAATGTGGTTGTTGATAGTCAATGCAATGGAAACAAGGAGGAATAAGTGAAACAAGAAAAAGTATGACAAAATATGTTGATATGTTTTCACCAGGTTCTTTATGATGCATGACCGAGAATTTGATTTAGAGATATATCATGGGAGAATAGTGAGCAGTCGCATGTGAATATTGGTTGACAAACAGACATCTAGAGGGCAAAATGAGCCATTTAGCACGAGATATAAATTTCAATAGAATGAGAGCGACCAGTACAAGAATATCACTTGGCTCTGCTCGGCTGAATGGCACAGTCTCAATCGGTCAGAAAGGCAACCACTAATTTCAAAAAATAATTAATACAATTATTGATGGCAGCAGAGGTTGAATGGACAATACCTTGAAATGAGTGTCAACGGAGCATCAACGATGTTTGGTCTTGTGAGTATGGCAATTAGAATGTGATTTGATCGCTGTTATGCATAACCAATGTATTGGCAGCCTTTATAGACAAACGAGAAAGTGACACAGTTGCTGCCCCAATCTGGAAATGAGCATAGACGCAGCATCAATGATTTTTGGCTTTGCATTTTCAGTAATCTAAGCGCTGATTGGTTGCAGACATCCATAAATTAGGTATTGGCCACCTTAAGGGGCAAAAACAAAAGTGACATGCTGCATGCCCCATCCTGAAAATAAGTGTCAACAGAGCATCAATGATGTTTGGGCTTGCATAGTGGGTAATCTATGTGTCGCATTGTGGCAATAATTCATATACGAACAATGGCAGCTTTTTCAGGCAAAACAGTACATGACATCTACATTACCCCATCATGAAAATGAATATCAACTGAGCATCGACAATGTTTGGTTTTGCATATTGGGCAATCATGGCATCAGGTGGATACTTGAGCACATAACAAAATTATTGACTACCTGTATAGGCAAAAATACAAAATTGAAAAGGAAAAACACGGATTCTGAAATAATTGCTATTGGAAACTGCAAATCATGCAAAAATAGATTACTGGATGTTGAATATGTGATTTTGATAAGATACTATTATCAAACATCAAGAACAAGAGCAGTATATGAATCTACAGATGGACCCACTGGGTAACATACTGACAACCCACCCAATTTACACACGTTGGGAGATTTCCATCAAACCGTACCCAAATTAAAGGTTCTGGTGTATTCATGACCCTAAAGGCAAATTTTGAAATTGTTCGGTTTGAACCTGGACCCAGACCCACAGTGACGGTCCAGAACGGTTGGTTACACAAGGTGAATCATTTGCGAAAGGATTTCATAATTGTGTTTTGTGCTCATCTATTTGTCAGTCACTAACTCTCACATGCTATTCACCCATGGAGGGATGGTGAGATAAAGTGGCAGAACCAACTCATGTACTAGAACCTCTGAGCAGTGTGCAACTATAAGCAGAATACTTGTGTGGAACTGCTATGACAGGTAGCATTTGCATACAATCACTGCATCAACCACTTCACTATGTTGACACCACCCTGGGCAAATTACAACCTCCATTCTGCAATCAAATTCAAGCCACCCCATGCTCCCGTTTTCACATTGCAGGTACAGATGGTGAAAAAGTGATTTCACCATGAGTAATTTCCCCAGAGCTATATAACATCTGGATGTCTCCAGTAACAGCCATAATCGCGGATAATGTAATTCAGCGCAAAACCATTTTCAACAATGTGAATAACAAACGCATCATATACGATAAGCTTATGGTAGCTTTCATACTCTACCCCTTTGCCTCAGTGTCATAGCTTAGTACTGTCCAGGTGATTAGGACAGTATTTGTACCTGACATAGGGTAATCTAGTATGCTCGATCTGTACTATGGGTCATTTGGCAGTGGCTTCTTTTGCAATTGCACCATCATGTCCAAACTAACAGTAGGCTCTCAGAGTGGTTGCCATGATGTTGCCAGAGGATCTGCATGCTATCATGCTTGCCTTGTCAGAGCCCACAGTCAGCTATCAAAATCCACCTGTATAGCCACCCTGATCTTGTCAGAGGTGTCTCATACCATTGCCCTGATCATGTCAGAGTGCACCATCAGCTGTCAGAGTCTGCATGTATAGTCGCCATTATCTTCTCAGAAGATTCTCATTTTGTCACCCTGGTCTTGTCAGAGCCCAATGACAGCTATCAGTATCTGCACGTATAGTCAGAGGTTTCTTACTCTGTCACCCTGGTCAGGGCAGCGGCCACCATCAGTTGTGATAGTTTGCATGTATAGTCGGCATGCTCTTTTTCTGGACTTATGGTCCATTATGAGAATCTATATGTGTGTTTCACTAATTGCCATTCTAATCATGATTTTAGAACCCTGAACATGTGGAATGACTTTAGTCAGTTTTCCATCAATTGTATTCGAATAATATACCATCAAACTTATATTCAATGCCAACAGGAGGAGCTACATGTCCTCTTCCTCAATTAACATCCCCAGATCCCACTGTGTGGTGGTAAATGCCCTCAGATATAGACCATTACCTGCATCAATCCTGTCCTTATATATCAGCAGGCACTGTAAGTGCATCTGAGGTGGGATACTTTCCCATAGTTCGATTAGATCACTATATGTACCTACTAATATGTCAAATATGTGTGTCCAAAATGGTGTTCAAGATACCCTTGTATGTATCCGCTTCAAATGCCATGAGGAGGAAACTGCCACCAGCTTAGTTGTTCAAGGAATGCTTTACTGCAGTTTTAGCAAGTTGCAAACACTCTGCTATCACCTCAGCGGTGTAGGGGAACATATATAGCTGTCCCATGGGATTATGCTATGACCTATCGATGGGAGACCAATTCAGCTTTTGCATCTTGGTGTTGCCTGAGTCAGAGAGGAAGTGCAAAGTCAAAGCCACTTAGGGAATGTTGCGCATATCTGCCGAGCATAGTGCTCCGTATTCCGTGGAGAAGTGTCACAAGGCGATTGCATTGGCTATGTAATATCAACTAGAGAGTTTAATGTTAGATGGAAGAGCAGTTATTACCCCCGCCTGGGTTGGCAAGAGAAAGAGTGGTCGCTCACACCTAGAAATAGTTAGTCAACCTGGGGATGGACAGTGCTGCGTCGATTTGCTCGCAGCTGTTTAGTGGACAAAATAGGCAATCACAACTAGAACTCATCAGAGTTGAAGGCAGGGATTAATGTTTCTCCGCCAACTATCCCATCGCTGGCTGCTGGGAGGACTAGGTGTTGGCACAGACAATTTGTCAGTCGGATACAATTGTTGATCCGGATGCATCTCTACCCCTCCTTGGTTATTCAAACGGCATGAATGACTACAGAAATTGAATATCTGGAATCTTCGACATAGAGATCGCAATTCATCATCATCAGCTGGCCTTCCAAGTTCTTGTTGCCACAGTATACACAGCGGGATTGTGACAATTATCGGCCGTTTTTGTTGCAGTGACTCACATGGTGACTGCGGTGGGAGTTCTGATGATTAATGCAGCAGTTGCTGACCTGAGGCCTGCCCCTGAGATTTTGATCAGTGCGGCCATTGCTGCCTCTGAATTGTCTGGAATTGTTGCTAGTGCTGCTGCCAGATGTAGTTATATTAGCCATGCTGCATATTGTATGTTGTTGTGCAGATTCATGATGGGTGGATTGGCTTTGCATGTATATGGAATTCACAGCTCATCACCATTTATTATATAGTGCATTTCTACCACGCATCACTTAAAAACAACCTTGTCAGTATTGAAGATAGACTCAATAATCTTGGTTCCAGTGTCAGAGATATGGTCCATGTGACATTCAGAGTTATACTAAAAATGTAACAGAATCCAGTTCAATGTAAGAGTTGAGAAAATACCATATTCGTTGGGTCTTCTCTGTCAGAGTTGAAGTCATTGCCATATAGGCGAAGTTGCTTCCCATATCAGAGCTGGGTAGTTGTCAGTTAAGGTTATTGTCAGAGTTAGGGTGATTGTCAGAGTTAGGGTGATTGTCACAGTCAAAGTTATACCATATATGTTGGGTCTCCCTAGTGAAAGTGGATGTAATGCCATATTATAGCTTGGGTTGCTTCCCATATCTGAGTAGGATGATTGATAGATTTAGTGTGATTGTCAGAGTTAGGGTAATTGTCAGAGTCAAAGTTATACCATAAATGTTGGGTCTCCCAAGTCAAAGTTGTAGTAATGCCATATTATAGGTGGGGTTGCTTTCTGTATCAAAATAGGGTGATTATCAGAGTTAGATTGATTGTCAGAGTCAGGGTGATTGTCAGAGTGAGTGTGATTGTCAGAGTTAGGGTGATTGTCACTGTTAGAGTGAATGACACAGTGAAAGATATACTGTGCACTTTGGATCTCCCGAGTGTATGTTGAAGTAATGTCGTAATATAGGTGTGGTTGCTTCCAATATCAGTGTATGGTGGTTTTCAGAGTTGGGGAGATTGTCTGAGTTATGGTATTTGTCAGCGCTGATGTTATACCTTATATGGTGGGTTCTCACAAGTCAAAGTCAAAGTAATGCCCAATTATAGGAGATGGTCAGAGTTAGGGAAATTATCAGAGTCCAATATATTTCGTATACATTGGGTCTCCTGAGTCAGAGTTGAAAAAATGCTATATTATTGGTGGGGTTGCTACCTGAATCAGAGTAGGGTGATTGTCAGAGTTAAGGTAATTGTCAGTGTCAAAGTTATATTATATATATTGGGTCTCCTATGTGAGAGGCAAAGTTTATACTGGACTGTCGCATGTCCAAAGTGAATTTTATAGGTTCCATAAGTCGGAAATGATATTATACCACTTGGTAAACATTCAGTAATCTGCCAATCTTCCCGACTATATTCTTGCCCACCATCCTCTATATGGGGCCACACTATGATACCATCCTCCCACCACCAGTCTGGGATCTCTCACTGGGGTACCAACCATGCAGAGTGATCTCGATAAGGCACAGTATGGTATTCAGTACTATGTGAGACAATGGTGCAGTCACCGCTGCGAATGGTGTGCTGTCACAATGCCATGCAGATCTCTGCACCAGTACTCCATGGGCAACAGCTGCTGTCCTGACCTTGCGGTAATTAAAATCAAGGCCTTATAGTTTGCATATTGCATTGCAAGTAGTATAGCATCCAAAAGCTGCACATGCTTGGGGGTTGATGGGAATTGAAGTGCAGCTTGCCATTAAACAGGAGTAGGTATCTAAAAACAGTTGCGAGCTAACTTTCCTGGTGTGGTGTTGGACAACGCATATCCAACAGTTTGTAGTTTGTATTGATTAGTAGTTTGACCTCCATATCCCCTCAAAGGCAGCTCAGAAGAGTTTGGTTGGACCCTGCAGGCCATCCTATCCCTTGCTAACCCTCAAAACTGCTTCATCCCTGCAGCTGAGGAATATGGCCAGTGCATTAAAGATAGAGTTTTGGTGATGAAATGCCGAATATTGCTGTAAGTGACTGTGAGTCATGCAGAGAGAGTGTAGTGTGAGAGTTTTGTTACAATTCACAAGGCCACAGCTGTAGAAAGGTGGATTACACTATGCGCACTGATTCATACAAATCGAGGACCTCAGGTGTGGCTGTGATGGTTCGTGACCGCTGGTGTTCCCTGCTGTAAATTTGAGTCAGTTGATAATGTCAGCCTCACAAAATTGGCACTCTGCATGTTAGAAGACTAGGATATGCTTATCAGAGTAAGCTGTCAGAGCAACCTGTCAGGACAAACTATCTGGGCAACATTGTTAGAGCTGAGTGGTGCTTAATAGGAAGATTGAACTCCCCACTCGACCATGCAATTGAAATGCATGAATCAATATCACAGAACCAATGTTGTTTACTGTGAGGCCAGGGGGTGTGTTGACAAACCATTGTCAAGGACCCATTGTTACTTACTGTGTATTACTTCTGCTGTTCTAGGCAACTTGATGTTGGGAGTGGGTAATATATATATGGGTCATGGAGTACTTAGGTAGCATGAGAACAGGCACTAGAATTTGTGCTCTCGCATGGCTTAGATATCTATTCTCAACCCATGACATGCTCTACCTAACTACCCTGCAGCACCTACTACAACTCATCACTTATCCTGAAGCTACAAACGGTGACAGTTCAACAATAATATATCAGATAACAGGACAAGCAGAGGGGTGGAAGCTGAACAAATGTGCTCTGCAGCCAAGCCCATCAAATGCATGCAAAGTCAAATTTGTGTTTGAATGTGTTAAAGTATCTCTGTTTGGCATGGGGAGTGTCATCCATTTCTCCAAAGCGAATGAAAACCAATGGCAAGATGAACCCTACTCCCGGATGGCATGATTATCTCGTTAGATAGAACAATTTCGGCGTCTATACTGCACATTGATTCTGTTGGCTTCTGTAGGTCTTCAGGGGTTAGTCTTAGCTATTATCGGTATTAAGGAATCACAGTTTGGTTCAACCTTGCAGTGTCATTGCGGTTCGGTTTTAGCAAGTAATGAAGCTATCGTTTATTATCGCCTTGACTGTAGAGTACTAGCTAGGCGATATGCTGGAAGAGCACTAACTAGTAGAAATATCACATTGTTGAATAATGAAGACATTTTGTCCACTGAGCATGGATAAGGCAAACTCTTTGGGGAGTCGCTGTGAGAGCAGTGTGGCGGGAAAATCTGTTTCTCACCACCACCGCCACTCAGCTTGGCAGAGGACTGAGCCACAGCGGGTGTAGGGAGATACAGCGATGCTGGAGGTGGACTGGGCGATGGGGGCAGACGGAGATACAGGGGTAACATAGGTGGACATCACAACAGGGAGTATATATTTGGGCGACCATGGGGTAGATAGCATCTCATCCTGTATCATCATATGAAACAACGAATTACACACCCAATCATTCTCATCTTTCAATCTCACTCGCTCTTTCCGAGATTTCAAGGATCCTCATGGCCTGGTAGTATCATATCTTCTCACCATCTTCCTACGCTCCTCGAGCCAGAACTGCTCATTCTCATGAAATCCTGTTGGAATTCCATGAGATGTGTGGCAGAGTGTTGATGATGGGCTCTGTGCCTTCTAGCTCTGCTGTTTCCACACAGATGGAGCCCAAACGCAGATGCTGGTTAGGAAATCCGAGTACGGAATGGTGGGAAAGACCCCCTCTTGCTGATACGGGTAAATATGGAGAGAAACAACTAATGGAATGTGCTATCAATGTTGGGTTGGAATGCCGGATGCGGTAATCCTGTTACATCAAAGTCACTAATGACAAAAGCACTGACCATATACCAGAACGAACACCAAGGATATATTGCCAACCAAACCCCGGACGAATGGAACCAGCCTCATACTGGGACGAAGACGGAAGAAATGGCGCCAACCTTCCAGTGGACAAAAGGCACTGACCTCATAGTGGGAGAAACACCAAGAAAAGACACCAAACCTAACTCCAGGACAAATCCCCCTAAACCAAACCTCGGACGAAATGTACCGACTTCACACCGGGATGACAGGCACCGTCCTTGCAGACGGGACGAAATACCCTGACCTTATACCGGGACAATCACCAAGAACTAGGCACCCATGTAACTGACAGAATGACAGGCACTGACCTCACAGATCAGACGAAAGGCACCGACCTGACACTGGTACGAGAGACACCAACCTAACACCAGGACGAAAGTGACTGACCGTACACCAGGACGGGAATGCACAAGCGAAAACAGGACTCCACTCCCATACTGACAAAAACACCAATCCGAAGCAACACGAAGAAAAGGAATCAATGATGCTGGTAAGATTTGGAAGGATACTAATAAGAATACTACTAGTCGTGGGGTGAAAAGTCACAGGGGACAGTACCCGAGAGATACACGACCTGGCAGGAAGGTAACAGGGAAGACCGAGAGATGGTATAGCTGGACTAGGGAACAACCGTAAAGGAAGAGTGCACCTCAAAATGAGCGTCAATTAACCCAACTCCCCTTCCAAGAACTCACAAACTAGCAATTGACCTTACATTACCAATTACTGCCAATTTACCACCTAATCTACCATCTTATTTACCAACCACTACAAACAGTACCACGATGTCAACTGAACACTCACAATTTACTTTTGCCCCCGGTTCCAGTGGCTGTACCGCTTCCTCCAGTGCTGGGCCCTCAAGCCATGCCGGATCCTCCACCGCCGCTGGACCTTCCACCAACAACTCGCCCAATCATCTCCATGATCAGAGGCGATTCATCGAGTGCTTCGCCATCACCTTCGAAATGGCAATGAGGCAAATACCACTCCCAGGCACACTGTGCACCCTAGTGATCGGAGGAGCAGACGATACCAAATCCATCGAAGCGTATGAAAGCCTCTCCTCTGGCACTGGGACCAACCTGGCGGCCGAAGACGTCATCGCAACCTTCCCGTACTACTGCCTGGAAACGTTCCAGGACACGATCAACATGATGACTGGATACCTGAGGAAGGACTGGGAGCAGGTCGAAAAGGAACTGATGGATGCTGTGGTGAAACGGCGGGGCTATTAGGCCGAAAGCCCATCATCAACACTCCGACGCACCTCTCGCAGCATTCGAATAAGAATTGGTAAGATAGAGCGGTTCTGGTTCGAGGAGAATAAGAACAACGTCAGAACATATGATACTACCCAGCCGGAGGATCCACACGATTGCGTGTATCCACAAAATCTCGGAAAGAGCGAGTGAGATCATAAGATGGCAAAGATAGAGTGTGTAATTCGTTGTATGATAGGATGATATGGTACAAGATGAGATCTATCTACCCCAGGGTCTCACGAATAGACATTGCCTGTCGCACACCCCATCTCCGCTGCCACTGCATCTCCGTACACCCCCGTGGCCCAGCTCATCTCCATCATCCCTGTATCTCCGCACACCCACTATCGCTCAGTCTTCTACCTAGCTGAGTGGCGGTGGCGGTGAGAAATGTATATTCCCACCACAACGCCTTCCGTCACACCAATAGCAGTGTCTATATGTCCACGAGATCATACTTCAAGCAACTATTCAAAGAACAGCTGGGACGTGGGAACATCGGCCTGAAAGCCTTCATCCTCGCCTATCACAATACCACTCACAGTATGATCAACAAGGGAGCCACCGCCGGATACTCATAGGTGGAAATGTTCTTCGGCGTCATCCCAAGAGAATTGAGAGCGAAAACAGTGATGAAACTCCAGCTAGATCCCAGTGACCCCTTGACATTCAAGTATGACAAACTCCGAAAGCACGTCCTCGACAAATGTGCGACCACTGATGCCCTCGCCTTCCCAGATTCAGAAGGAGCATGCACGGTGCCAGGAGTCACTGCTTACTCCATCCCAGCAGGAGTTCCGCTTTCCACAGAAGCCAGTAGTGGCGAACCATCCGGCAATCCATAGCAAAGAGACCCCAGCTCCAGTGCAAGACAGGGAGGAAATTCCTATCGCAATATCCGAAATGCATTCGACAAGCAAATGGACAATATGATTAAAGCCTTTGAGGTTTGGACCTTACAGATGAGCAGAGCGAATGAACCCAGATGCGGAGGCAACCGGACTGCCAGGCCGCACGCCATCCAAGTTGACCATCCTACCCCGCACGCGCCACTGAACTTCCCCCAACTGAATGCACCCACGGAACCCGCATACTAGCGACCAGGACCCAATTTCCAACAATATCCCCGGCAACCACTCGGACCCTGTATCTATTGTGATGCACGGGGACACTTCCACGCATTCTGGCCTGATGTGTGCACCGACCAGGAAATAGGGTTAGTCCACCTCAATGAACGAGGAAAACAAACCTCAGGACCAGGAGGATGACGTGGAGGTGAAATATCCGGATTTCGACCAGCAAGAAGATTTTTGTCAATGCGGGAGTGCGCCCGGGAAGTAGCTCGACAATGGCAGAGGGCAGGGGGAGCAGGAATTGCGGCAGCACCACAGCCGCCTCAGCCGCAGCACGTTGTAGGATCTCAGCTGCTTCAGAGGGCCAGTGCGGAGGTGACAGCTTTTCGCTCAGGGATTGCCCAACAGCTGTCTTAAATCGATGGGTACTACTCGGGTCAGTCTACAGGTAAGGAAGGTACAGAATAAGTAATGGAGAGCGTATGAAGGATTTGAGCGACGAGGAAGAAGAACAACAGAAGTGGCAAGGTCACAGCAGTGCGCAGGAACAGGAGAAAAGTGAGACGGAGGAGGAGGAGAGAGACGTGCATTTAGACGAGGAAGAGAGAAAAACATGGTTGGGAGTTGTACATTTGCAGACAGGATATTCCTTCATGGACGAGAGAAGAAACGTGACAGATGAGGTGATCAGGGGTGATGATATGCAGGCACATATGGAGGGAGAGGTTCCGGAGGTTTCAATGAGTGTTTGTAACAAGGAAAAGTGAACCCTTTGAAAAGCGTTAGCATTCAGCAAGCCACTGGCCAAGATAGATACGATCAAAAACATGACTCAAATAACCACAACGGCTCTGAAGGTGCCACGACAGTATTCACCGGCCCTGGATACTGGAAACTACAAAGTCCTCAGATGCAGCCTACTCGATTACACTGTCCTTGCCCATCAGGAGAGAGAAACCGGTGAATTGACCTTTCGACTGCTACCAATAGCTGAAATGGTATCCGTTCCCAAAGCCAAACAAGTTGCAGTCCGGACCCTGGCTGCACCAAAGACAATGGGAATCGCTCACATTTCTGCTTTCTGCAGACTGATCGACCACATCGGATATAATGTAATCTGGTATGCCCGGGCCGCTCAAACCAATCTCAGATAGATAAATGTGCTCAGGCTTCTGATGACCATCGATGGTGGATCTGAGATCTGTGTGATGAGTGAAGAGGACACCAGAGAGTTGAACATTGGCTGGAAACGTACGGACTGGAAGATGATTACTGCCGATTGCAATCGGTCTGATTTGATGAAGGTGGCACAGTCTGTGCCTGTCAATTTCCATTGTATCGTTGTTTCTCTACACATCATTTCAGCCAAATCCGGATCTGAACAGGTTATCTTGGGTCGCCGGTGGGAAACGTACGCTCGAGAGTGTGAGAAGGACCTGGACGATGGCAGTTGCGAGATCACCATTGCAGCCATCGATGGGTCGGAGCTGGTGACGTTTGTCACTACTATTCCGGCAGCCAGGAGAGATACATTCCCTAGCAGCTCGGGAAACTTAGACGCCTAGTCAAAGTATGGGGGACTAGGAACGATAGGGCCTGGCACTATGAAAGTAAGAGGTCGGAGAGTTCTGAGCGAACACATGGGAATGAGATGGGCTCGAAAAGTAGACAATGAAAAGAGAAGGAGTTGGTTGATAGAAAGCGGGCACTTGCAGGGAAAGTGGAAGGATTATATAACGGGAAAGTGCAGCAAACGTTTAAGGAAGGAAAACACTCAGTCAAGAAATGGGTACTATTGAAGGCGGCGAGGAAGCTAATGGGAAGAGTCATGAATTGGGTGGATGGGTGGGAAGAGGAGCAAGGACTGGTAGTCAGAGAGTTGGGTAGGAGGATAGTAGCAGAACAGTGGTTGATGGGAGTGGAGGCTCTGGTGAATGAAAGAAAGGGAACTGGGAGAGAATCCACGGTGGTGGCGTGGGTTTCTATCGATAGCATTGCTCCGAAACTTAGTCAAATACAACCCTTTTCCTTGTACCATGATGAGGTGAAGTGCAACTTAGACGAATATGACAAAGGAGCCTCAGTGCACGCCCGCTACAAATGTGTTTCCCAGAAAGTGAAGCCTGTACCCTTGTCTGATGAATGTACGCCAGATGCCAGACTCGACTGGAGAGGAAGAGCTATCGCCAGGGCTTTACCAATACCAGGACCCTGGGATGAGTGGTTCATTTCCAAATGCTCCCATCGGGCAAGAGGTGGAAAGATAACACCTCAGAAATTACAAGAGTCACGGATAGGGAGCGTAATAAGCCCGAAGTAAAATTAAGAGCTCCAGGGTATGGTATCAAATAGAGAGGATACTGTCTCATCGACATGGGAGGAACTGGGAACAATCAGCAACGAGTTCGAGCCACCCCACCGCATCCGGCTGGAGTGTGGTTACACGTTCTGGACCGATCGTGTATTCTGCATGCTGATGAAAGTGATTCCCAGGGGAATAGAGATGAAAGAAGAGAGGGTTCGGCAGGGCCTATTCGAGCCTGCTTGGGGCCCCTTCAGGAACGTACACTTCTTAGTTCCAAAGAAAAATGGGATGCACTGCTTCATCATCTCCACCATGACCACAAATCGGCATACACTGGAAGACACCAGGATACTGGCCAACGTCGAAGAGTTCTCTGAAGTCTTCACCGGACTGCCTATTCCTTCACTGACTGACTTTCTCTCTGGGTACGACCAAAACCTGTTGCACAAGGAGAGCCAGGAATATATGGCCTTCCAGACTACACTAGGCATTGATCGGCCGACAAAACTGCTACAGGAAGCTACCAATTCAGTATTGGCATTTGTCCGAGTATCCCAGAATATGCCAAACGCCCACCTGGGATCAATCGCGGAAATATTCATTGACGATGTCAGAGAGAAAGGTCCAAAGAGCCGGTACATGGAGGAAGAAGTAGAAGGGCTGCCTAGAGTTTGAAGGTTCGATATGGAACACCTCCGGAACCTTGATAACGTACTTGCCAGTGAGGAGAGAGCTGGAGCCAGCATGTCTTGAGAGAAAGCCGACTGGTGCTGGAACAGGGTGAAAATAGTGCCATTTATCTGCGGAGAGGCGGAAAAGTGGCCACAAGCATCAAAGGTCGACAAGGTGTGGAATTGGCCCTGTGGCGAGAAACTTACAGAGTGCAGGGCACTGTCAGGACATTGCACATACTATCGAATTTGGATCCCCAAGTATGCAATAGTTCCAGGCCCCCTGTTCTGAATCTTGTGGAAGGACTTCAAGTTTCAATGGGAGACTGAGGAACAGAAAGCTATGGTTTTCTTGAAGAAGGCTCACTGCAATGGTCCTGCATTGAAGACGTTAGATGTTAGCGATGGCGCCGGGCCAATAGTAATTGGAGTTGATGCCAGCTTAGAGGGGTGGGGGGTGATGTTGCAGCAGGAAGATGAAAATAAAGACCGGCACACATGTCACTATGAAAGTGGGCTCTGGAGCACAAACGAGCAGAGATATGACACTGGGAAACGGGACTGTCGTGGGCTGATGAAGCCACTTAAGGAATTTCACAACTACATATATGGGGTCAGATTCTTCATGCAGACAAATGTTTACACATTAGTGCATCAACTATACGTTCCTGACAATGACCTGCCAGGAGCACTAGTCACCCGCTGGATTGCATGGATACGAGTGTTCCAGTTCTATGTGAAACACATTCCACGGAAACTGAATGGAGGTGCTGATAGCCTTTCAAGGTGGCCGCGAGGAGAATGGGAGCCTGAGCCAGAAGAGGAGGATGATTGAGAGGAAACAATTGAAACAACCTTACTGGGAATATAGGTGGAACCAGGACCAGAATGAAACAGGAGGGAGAGAGCATGCGAACGATGTGTTGCGTTTCGACAGGTAGAAGAACACACAAGGAGATCGCAGGGGATAGTCTAATTTCTGCGGAACCTGAAGCGGCCGGATGGAAAAACTCCAAAGGAAATGCAGCTATTCTCGGCAGGAAGCCACCAAATCCCTCATTTGAGATGGAGTAGTCTATGGCAGGCGGAAAACCAAAGAACTGCCGGCAAAGTTGTCAGTGAGCACAGAGCAGAATAGGAAAGTAATGGAAGCTTCACACGAACTGAGTGGGCACTGTGGAAAAGAAGGAACGTTACGAAAGGTAGTGGAGCGGTACTGCTGGCTGGAAATATATGTTGACGTCAAAGACTGGGTGAAAACGTGCAAGCAGTGTGAGAAGAGAGTGCGTCCATGGTATGATGAACTCCTGAAAAGCCTAACTTTCAGTCACCAATGGCACTGAGTGGGCATGGGTATTTCATACATGCCCCAAACGGAGGACGGGTATCACCTACTAGTTGCAGCCAGGGAATATCTCAGCGGGTGGGCAGAAGCAGGACTACTGAAACAGGGTACATCAGAGTAAGTAGCAGACATCTTTTATGACGAGGCAATTCATTGGTTCGGAACCCCGGAATCTGTGGTAGTGGACAGAGGAGCAGAGAACAACAAATGGACCGACCACCTACTCAAATCCTACAGCATCAGGAAGAGTACTCTAACCCCTTACCATGCCGCGGCTAATAGGGTAGTCGAACGAGGACAAGACCAATTGCGGATGCACTATCCAAACTCACAGCTTGCTCTGACGAACTGAAAGAGATGTGGATTGACCACCTACCGGCAATGCTTTGAGCTGAACGGAACACTGTCAGACATACCACCCGATCATCGCCATTCTGCCATCTGTTCGGCCAAGATCCAGTGCTTCCGATAGAGCTGGAAAACATAACATTTAATACCACCAACTGGACCCAAGGACTCGACGGCACAGTGTCACTAGTAGCAGCTGGAACACGGCAGCTGGAACGACTGGGAGAAAGAATCGATGCTGCCATACAAAACATAAAGCAGTCGAGAGATGCCAACAAACGATACTCCAACCAAGCGGCTAACCTCCGACTTGACGATCTCCAAATTGGCAACTTGGCTCTTTAACACCAAACCAAGATAGAACAGTCTCACGGCACCAAACTGGATCCTAGATGGAGAGAACCCTACCGCGTTATAGAAAGTGCTCAGAGCCTGGGGACTTATCTTCTGGCAGATCGAGATGGAGAAGAGCTCGCAGGCTGAATAGCTGGTAGTCCACTCACGACGATCTTCACTCGAAACTAACGCATACCTGGTGCTCGAGAAAATTGTACGCCTAACACCACTTCCCATGAGGAATCAGAGGAATTTGAACAATTTGAGGTAGAGGCAGTGAAAGGCCGGAAATATTTCCAAGGACGATGGATGGATTTAGTTAAGTGCAAAGACTGGGAGAAACAATTGTGGGTACTGGCAGAGGATTTCGCGAGGTATAAGCAACTGGTGTATCCCCTGGATGGTAACTTTGGCATTCCCGGCCCGTTTGGGCATGGCAACCAACTCCCCACCTGCAAATATTCAGTGATGCAACCACATCTCTGTGGGGGTGGCCTGGGAGCATTATACACTTACTTTGTTATGTCTTGAGAGCATTTTGGCAAAAATTAAGGACTGCAGTGCAGGTATGGGGTGCCGATAAAAGGGGCAGTTATTGTTGGGAGGGTTGTCTCAAGATCAGCTTCCCAAAAACTCGAAAATGTCACTGCACAGCCCAGATGGACAACTCTGCCCACAACACCCCAAAATATCCTTCAAGCTTAGTGCAAAGAACATGCTCTGAAGTCCTAATATCATTACACACCAGGCATTCCATCTGCAATGGGCCCGAGAGTTCAGGTTCAGAGGGGGGATACCAATACCCATCCCACAGCTCGCATAGTGAACAAGGCTAAAACCCACTTTGTCAAACATCAAAGAGGGCATGTCTTTACCCCTCAGCCAGAGCTGGAGTAGCAGGCAATTTTCAATACACCTTGAGAAGGGAAAGTAGCTGGGATGGTGGCTTTGCCTGCAGGAACGCCCAGCCAGAAATACCAAATCTCCACCCAAACTTTGCTAAGCATGTTCAAAATGCAAGTAACTGTGGTGTCTCAATAATGGAAGGCATAATTTTGTGGAATTCAATCACCTGTAAAGGAGACTGGTGGGTAGTGGTGCATAGACATGGGGTGGGTTGCCAGCCCAGAGAGTAAATTTTGGTGGGGCAGTAAGACTTACAAAGTCACATCGCATATAATTTACAATTCACTTCGACAGAAAGGTTCATTTGCTACTAAAGATGACTTAAACAAAGGACGGCCTCTGATGACCACTGTTGGACGTGTGGTGAGGTGGTTGCGCAGACGCCCCGTATGGGCCGGGAACCGTTACGATTCAGGGTATAGTTGGAGAGCAGCAGATCCAGTGCCGGCTGACCAGCCGTCCAAACGATGATGGGAATGACGGATGGTGGGTGAAGGAAGGGGGGAAGAGGTTGAGAAGAGAGGAGATCCATCGCATGGACCAAAACGAAAAGAGTTAAGAATATTGCAAATCCACACAATTGCATGGATTAGCGAGATGGAGGGGGAAAGAAATATTCCTATTGGCTGAGTTGCACCCACGTTGCACAAAGATTTTATACCATTGTTCACTAACCCTCTAGTAACATCAAGACAAGAGAGATGAATATTATTCCAGGAGTGGGCAGAAAATTCACCACCGAGAACAGGAACGACGAGCAAGATATGCCAAACAAGGGAGTACAAACGGAGAAAGAGAAGGGGAAGAAGCGAAGAAGTTGTGGAGAGATACTAGAAGAGCACACTGGGGAAACCAAGAACCACATAGCAACTGGAAATAGAAGGATCTAACGCAAAGCACCCCTCCAGGTATATAAAGAGCTTCCCCCCCTGAACGTTCTTAAGGAAAGACAACCACTGTACTGTACTGTTCAACTCCTTCTGCATACTCACTACTGCACCCAATATTGCCATCTCAACCATAACCAACGCCCAATGACAGACATGACATTTACATCAAACAACGACATCCCAGTAGTACTCAGCGACTCCATGGATTTCAAACCGTCTCTGACCACTGACACCACCACCACCACTACGGGCATCGACTCCGCCACCGCAGCTGCCATCACCGCAGCCACTACTACTGCAACCACAGCCACCGCAGCCATAACCACCGCCATTGCTACATATACCCCCTTCTCAGATATCTCTACTTACCCTAGCGACCCTTCTCCAGAAATTCTCTCATCAGTGACATTATCACAACTCAGCAGGGACTTCTTCTCCAACAGGCATGTCGAATCGCTACAAGATGCCATGGAGATTACCACTTGGGAGCTTCCCCACCATAGCCAAGACAATTTCTTGCTGGAAATCTATGATCTCTTTGGCGAGATTACCGATGCTGCCAAAGCCCAGGTCGCTTGGCTGATCAACTTCGCGGAGAGGAATCTTGACTGGAAGAAGTTGAAATATATGTGATACAGTGACTTCCTTAAGACTCTCGACATCTCTGGCAGGGTAAGGGAGATGATATAACAACATCGCTCTGCCCAGCAGAGGAAAACACGGGTAACAAAGCAGCTGGGAGACCTCTGGCAACACTATTCCAATCCCCAGGAAATCCTAAGCAACTCCATCGGAACTGAGAAGTGGATGCGATTAACCACAATTGTCAACCAAGCATCCAGGCTTCCCGGGTTAGCAAAGAGATGTCTCAATCGTGCGTAGATCAACCGTCTCACAACACTAAACCGGAGGTTGAATGCGAACAAGTTGTATACTTCCTGAGCCTTCCAGAAAGGTAAAAAGTTGGAAGATAATGGCTGCCCTCTGCTGGAAGACGGATTCGACTATGAAGCAATGGGTCTGAAATGGTACTGGGAGTTAGCAATGCCACTTACGTACTACCCGGGTATTGATCACCACAATAACGCTGACCGACTTCATACCATCTCACCATCAGTACCACCTGCCGACAATGGGATACCACCTGCCAACCATAGGACGCCGCCCGCTGACCATGCGACACCACATGCTGACCATGGGACACCGCCCTGTCATCATGGGATGCCACCGGCCGAACATGGGACACCCGTACCACCTCCATCACCCCATAAGTGCAAGATGCTTCGAACGCCAACCGCGCCAACCATGATAACGGGAATGGAACAAGAACAGGATGGGAGTAATGTTGGAGGGCTTTTGATGGAACTGGCCGGGGATAGTTATGATGATGGGACCAGCTCTCCTGCCGAGGAAGAGGCTGGTACGATTCCGCCAGTGCGCACTGAAAATGACCCCAGTACGAGCCCGCCAGCGCCCACAAAACATCACCCCTGCCTGATCCCGCCAGCGGTCACCAAGCAAGAGCCCGGTACATCCCCACCAGCTCCCACCGGGAGAGAGTCCAGTACGATCCCAGAGAAGCCTACCGATCCTAGGCAGAATGGCACCCCTAGTCCCGACCGGCCTGCTGCTCCCAGCAGAAAACGTAGCAGTTCCGACGATGACTACACTGAGGATAAAGGGCATCTGAGCTGCTTCCTAAAATGGCTCGGCCTGGACCCGGACTGCAAGAGAATGTTGGCACACCACAAGAGAATGATGGGGAACAAAGATGGACCTATGTTCCAATACGCAGTAAACGAAGACCCCGAGTTGTGTATAGAGGCATGGGCACAAGCCACAGCAGCCTTGTAGGCGATGCGTGAGGCAATAGTGCCATTCAATACTTGGCTTGGCATCATCTTGTACTTTGCAAGTGGTCAAGGAAAAAGGAAGGCAGACAACCAGGGTAGCAAGAGACAGTGGGTGCGCAAGGAGTGAGAGTCTTCATGTTTCTTTTTTTGGGTTTGTAGTTTTCCTTTGGATTTATGGTTTTCCTTTGAGTTAATGGTTTTCCTTTGACTCTACTACTGTGTCTTTCCTTTCGGTGTATGTTATTCATATGTTCTTTCTGGTCAGCGTATACGGTTATACGGAAGAGGAGGGATGTGCTGTGCACAACGGGCCAGGTAGGAGATGTGGCACGAAGATCCGTTTCTGAGCACCACCGCAACTCAGCTTTGCAGAAAACTGAGCTACGGCAGGTGTACGGAGATACAGGGATGACGGTGATGGACTGGGAGACTGGGGTGGGCGGAGCCACAGGGATCACAGAGGTGGATGGAGCGACGGGGAGTATATATTTGGAAGACCCCGGGGTAGATACTATTTCATCTTGTATCATCTTATCATACAATCAATTACACACTGTATCTTTCCCATCTTTTGATCTCACTCACTCTTTCCGAGATTTTGTGGATCCTCCCCGCCCAGTAGTATCATATCGTCTCACTTGCTAGCTATGCTTATTGAACCTGAAGAGGTCTTTCTCACCAATTCCGTTTGGAATGCTACATGAGGTGCGGCGGAGTGTTGATGATGGGCTCTGCGCCTTCTAGTGCCGCCAGTTCACCACAGCGGTTGTCAGATTGTTGTCACAGTTATTGTCCCACGGCTTCTGTCAGAGGGCTTCTATCAGAGCGGCTGCTGTCAGAGTGGCCGCTGTCAGAGTGGCTGCTGTCACAGTGGCTGCTGTCAGAGTGGCTGCTGTCAAAGTGGCTGCTGTTAGAGTTGCTGCGGTCAGAGTTGCTGCTGTCAGAGTGGCTGCTGTTAGAGTTGCTGCTGTCAGAGTTGCTTCTGTCAGAGCGGCTGCTGTCAAAGTTGCTGCTGTCAGAGTGGCTGCTGTCAGAGTGGCTGCTGTCAAAGTGACTGCTGTTGGAGTCGCTGTTAGGCTGGTTGGCAGTGACAGTTGGTAACTGAATTACTCCATTGGTTGGTACTACTTATCTATACAGCTCGAAACCTTCCAAAATGACAACACTGAGATCACCCAAATGTGACCCAGAACCCAGCAGAGCAAACCCCGAAACCAAAACAAACCACAAGAGAACTATTCCCAAAACCCAAACAGAGACCAAAACTGTGAACCCGAAAGAGAGAACCCTAACCGAATAAGAACCCTCATTGGAGACAATGTGCAGACCCAGTAGTTGAAAGTATAGAAAGATTGCAAATTACCTCAGATCCATTATGACATCATTTTGTTGACTAATTACAGTAGACCAGTGTGCCAGTGGGGAATCATTCTAATCATGGTATCATATACTTGATCAGCATCCAGATCAATGTTCTCACTGGCAGCATTCTTGAGAACACCCTGTGCATATAACATTGGTGATTGCTTCATCTGCTAGGTGTTTTCAATCTACTGATCAATCATGGCCAGGTTAACCAATCAAGTTGTGCATTGCATTTGATGTTTACCAATCCGCTGGACAGGCAACCATGCCACATGTTCCATTCAGCAATGTATACCTTGTTCTGCCATGTCAGAATTTCGGCAATTATAATGTAGATTCAAGCCCTCATTTCTTGTCAGATGGGACAAAGCAAGAACTGTCACCTCCACACAGTTGATAAATGACTTCTTCACAGAGGCATATGCATCAACATTCATTGCACTATGAATAGCAAAACAATTGCACCCGAATTGGGGACAGCACTGCAGACAGTTGGTATTATTGTCATACGCAGAGTAAATGGTAGTGGTATCTGTCTGTGTTGATGTGTGTTTGTGTGGAATATCAGAGTTGATATGATTCGAAGAAAGTGGGAATGCGAACTAGTGCTAACCAGTTCAACAAGCCACTGGGTAAGTGGCCAATATAACCCCACAATCATCTTGTCTCTATTGTCATTTACTATTAAGGTTTTCCGGAGATATTGTTTGAGCCAACCCAACATCGAAGCCCCAGATGCCAATGCTGCCTCAATCTGACCATATATCATACCCTTGACATTCTCAAGTGGAGGTATTCTATCCGTCATCTCTAGGGAAGCCTTGGCACACTGATGAAGAAACGTCTTCACCATGATCATGTTCAGACTGCAGATTTGAGCAAGCCTGGAAGTAAATGGTAACAATCGTGTCGATGAAGATATGTCTGCAACCATCATTGCAGGGCCAAGTATGATTACTACTGAGTCAAGATGAATAAGCTACAAACGAGGGCCAAAAGGCTTCGTCTGTGCATCATTGCAGCTAGTGCAGAGGCAACTGTGATTAGTCACTCTCTGAGCCCCTTATAGGTACGGTCGGCCAAAGTAATATAGCTCTGTGCAGCTCTAGAGGACTTCCAGAATGTAAGAAGATCTGCCATTCAATGCATAGGCGAGATGATGATTTTGTGCTCTGGAACCTTGAATGGGATATGGCTTACCATTGTGTGCCGTAGTGTTAGTGTGCATACAACCACACAAGCTCACTTCCCAATGGATTCCTGCTAGTGGTGCCATTGGATGACTATATCCGATGTCTGTGTAGCCTTTCATAACTTCCCCACTTCACCAATTAGAGGTCACATATATTCACCCCAAGTCATTGCTGTACAGTGAACAGGTGATTCGAATTCTGGGCCGTTCTTGTAAGAATCTGCAACTGGAATGAACCAGGCACCACATTTTGTACCTGACAGGTTACCCCCATCCATGACCCAATTGTCTTCATTGCTGGAAATAGAGTCGAATGTATCCTATGGCAGCTGTTGGGTCAGCCGGGATCTTCTCTCCCGGCAATGCAGGATCCAATGAAAGTGATCAATGCTATTTACCAATGCGGTTGCCATTATCATCCATTTGAATTGCAGCTCCAGACTGGGTATACGGGACACCATATGCATATTGTAACTGCAGGAGTCCATTTTGACCAACTTATCATTAGCCCTTCTAAACTTACTGAATTTGAACCCGCTTGTTCTCAAACTGTTGGCCTCAACATAGTCAATCCAATGACATATGCCAGGACCTCAAAGTTTCGAACTTTTAGCTTCCTCTTGGTTGAACTGCAAGTTGAATATGGCATTGGTCAAAATCACAACTATTCTCCATGGTTTATTATTGAGTGCGGCATGATGGGATGCCCTGCTTCAGATAGAAGTATGGTAATGGAGATGTGGAGTTTGCTCTGCCAATTTAATCACCGCAGCATCCCATTCTGCTGCTATCAGTTACAGGCTATTTAAACTATAGCTTCCAGTTACTGTGGTGGTATGTATTCCAGTCACACTACAGAATTAATATTGGGAGGTGGACCTCCTACCGCGGCTTTTGTGGCTCCTTCCCAACTGTGTTGCATCATTCAATCTTTGCTTTGTGGTGGTTCAAATCTATGTCGCATTTTTCAAATCCAAGTGGTGGATTCTTGATTTTTTGTTTGTAGACATTAACCTGGTGACATATTAAAGCTAGTGATGTCAGAGTCTGATGATTGTTGGTATGGGGAAAAGTATATCTGCAGGGCACAGCAGAGTCTAACCATGCCAGTACCACAGTCATCAGCCAATAAACCACCATTTCCCAAGTTATTCTTCTTCGCTGCCATTCAATTCACTGTAATCATTTGGAGCTGTTGTAACTGCATGAGTTTGTGTAGCAGCTTGAAAGTTCTGATCTCCATAGTGATGTCTAATGCTGCCATTGACTGCTCCAAGTTTACTCTCTGAAATTCCTGGTTATCCATCATCTCTGCTAACCTGCAAGTAAAAATCAGCTTCATTCAAACATTCTGACAGCTGCTCTGACAGTGGGCTGAACTCTGATGGCAGCTCTGACAGCAGCTATTACCGTGGCTCTGACAGCGGCTGAGCTCCGACAACAGCTCTGACTGCAGCTCTGACAGTAGCTCTGACAGCGGCTGAGCTCTGACAGTAGATGTACCACACTGACAGCAACCACTCTCACAACAACACTAACTCACCAGCCCACATCGACAACATCCGTCCAGTCCTCTTTCAGTGCTTGAGCGTCGGGGTCAACGGGTTCCTCTAGTTCCACTGGGGCAGTGTTGTTGAAGTCTTTCTGATATCATTCTTCCGCCTTTTGAATGTTGGCATCTTGGTCCAATTGTAGAACAATCCAGCCAGGGGAATTGCTCCTTGGCGCATTGATAGTATTTGGCACGATCTGTGGTTCAGAATGATCCTGGTCCTCCACCATCCACAGTAGCTCTTTCTTGCATTCCTCTTTCTCTGCCACTTTCATAGCATCCAATCCATCAGCATTCATTTCATCTCCAAAACTGTTGTCAATGGTACTTGTGATAGCCGATTAAATACTTGTCACTGAGTAACTCTCGGTGTAGTCACGTGACATCCATAACACCGATTCATGGCATTGAAAGTATGCCAGTCGCGTGACTTTGGCCGGGGTTACACATGAGTTGCGTGTCGATTGAAAATGTGTTAGAGCTTAGCAGATTCACCTAAGATGATCCAGCTATGTCGCCTTTACTGGAAAGCGTAAGCTTCAGCAGTATACATAGTTTTCAACCACATTCATTATCCTAGATACTAGTGGGACGTGTCTGATTGGACGGGAGGTTACTCCGACTCACAGGCATGGAAGTTGATACTCATTATGTGAGTACGGGGGACTTCTGACCAACTGCCTTAGGGGATAGAAACCTTTTGGGGACTCCCCGGCAAGAGAGAAAGGTCTCGGCCACAGCATGATGTGACTGAGGGAATGATGACATCAGCTGATGATAAGAAGCCGGAAGCAACCCTGCTTATTGGTTTGGGTGAGTATGCATTTCAACGTCAGCCTCGGATGGTATTACCAGCTGACGCGCCATGTTCTAGGTTGGCATACTATTGGTTGTTCACCAATTACATGTATGATGCAAGCCAAATAGCCTTTAATGTGAAGAATTAATTTGCAATAAGCACTGCCGACTATGATCGGGTAATGTTCCAACCAGCGTAACCAACAGAATGCGAAATGTCTAAGTGCAAGTTCGATCTGTCACATTGTCCGACATGATATTGTGTGATGGATGGCTTAATTCTTACCAGAAGCATAAAGCTTTGAAACCACATTGCATGAACATGTTAACCTATTAGGATATGTGGCAGTTACCGCAGAGCACATCCAGAGATGGTATGACGTGACTGTGATAATGCTATTCTGAGAATTACAGACATAGCGTTGAAGTATGGGAGTATAAACCCTCGAACACGACTATAAAGTGATCGCGTTGTTCCGGCAATGAACTGATCAAGCTCGAGCAGCAATGCAGAGTGAACAGTCAGAAACACCACAGACGATCTTGAAATATTATTAAGAATTTTATGTATCAAACTTTCAAAATTACTTCCCTACTTCACTTCCATGACCTAGCTTTATATGTCTGGACACAGATTGACACCATCACAATACACTGACCAGAAGAAAGTGGAGAGCTTCAGCGATCGAATCTTGTATTGTGAAGAGTGACTTTAAACCCACATCTCTAGCGTCGTCACTGTATACATGGACTTCAAATTTACCTGATACGAGGTACACAGGTAATTATCTATAGGGTTGTTACTCTACCAAGACTTTTCCAAGGAGCATTTCATTCCAGGCGAGGAGTAATCTTCATCGAAGGAGATTATATCAATATGTGAGATCGGATTAGAATGGTAGCTCTTGCAGCAGGTCATGAGGTCAAGTCTTTGGACAAGACGAAGAAAACAGACAGTTTCTGAGATAGGCAGCTGTACATAGTTCTAACAAAATATATGTAGTGATTATTGGGATTAAGATCCCCTCTAACAACTGTCAAGCAAGTGATTAACTGAGGGCTCACTATCTTCGTCTTCATGTTGTAGGGCAGATTCTGAGTGCGGTCATCACGTGGTGTTATCACAGTTGCGCGGTGGAGCCGCATTCACTTTACTTCTGGTGTATGTGTCAAATAGATGAATAGACAAGTCAATATACGCATCACCAATTCGGCAGCTGCACCATAAGTCGATGTATGCTTCCCTCTGTGCCAGGATTGGTCCAACAGGTTATGAGCTGGGTCGCAAGATATTTTTGGTAATTACGAATCGTGACTTACGGCGGAACGCGACATTTGGAGATGCGTCTTGATGAGGAGCGGAGTATCATTGACGACTTTGCCATTGACATCCTCACCATGACCTCTACCGCCATATCGATTGCGAAGTTCAATGGGTCGAACTACAAGCAATGGTCAGGGGAGATGGCGCTTCTCTTGGAGCAGAAGAAGGTCTACCATATAGTCACGGGGGATGATGAGCGGCCCGCAGATCCGGCGGAGAAAGCTACCGCAGCAGAGACATTGGCACATCCGGCTACACTCACAGACTGTGTAAAACAGCATGGTACTGCACGATCTACAATCTTGCTCGGCATGGAGCCACGGCTGCGGGCATCGTACATGGAGATCACGGATGCGCGGACACTTTGGGAGAACCTGGCGATGGCGTAGAAGGCAAAGTTGAAGTTCAATGTCTTTCAGATCCGGGAAGAGCTTTTAGGGTTAAGGCTCGAGGATTGTGATGAGGTTGACACTTATGCCCTACAGATCAACCAGAAGGTGAATGACTACAATCTCCATTCCGAACAATCATCGTCGGATGTGACAAAGACCTTGGCAAAGATGACTGATGAGGAGCACGTGTTTTACCTCCTGCGTGGTATACCGAGGAATGACGATTGGCAGTTCTGTCTTGTGTTGATCATGGACATGAACACGAAGGCGACGCTCACACCAGATGAGATTGTGATCAAGTTGGTCGAGCAGGAGGCCACGATCAAGCGTGAGAATCGCCTGGGGCAGGAAGCCCTGCTGTTTGCGAAAGGAAATGCCAAAGGCAATGCCAAAGGAAAAGGCAACGGCAAAGGCAGAAAGAGCTGGAAAGGTCACGAGAGTGACGAGAATCAGGTTCGCAAGGGCAACCCGACCTGTTGTCATTGCCATAAGGAAGGGCATATGGTCTGGAACTGCCAGAGCATGCAATGCGGTGAATCTCCGGTTAGGAAGGTAAGCACCGAAACTGCAGCGAAGACCAGAGATGGTACTATCAACACTGCCAGGGATTCGGCGGAGATGACGACTACGATCAAAAACTACTGGGTGACAGATACCGGAGGGAAAACGGCCCCTTCGAAGGAGAGTTCATACTGGGATTGTGACACAACCTCTCACATTTGTGCGGATCGAAGGAAGTTCACTCGGTATACGGGATTCACCAAGAAGGATGAGGGGGAGATTCGCGACTCTGCGGAAAAGGTAGCAGGCAAGGCCATTGGCCAGGGAGATGTACGGTTGAGGCTTCGGTTGCCTGGAAGCTGTACACATCGTGGCCACCGCATCCATGAAGTAGTTGTGAGGGATGTCCTGCATGTGGAAGGGGCACACAACTCACTCTCCCAATCAAGGCTTATGGATAGGGGGTTATGGATTGTCCCCGTCAATGGCTACGGAATCAAGATATATGACAATTGAGGTCAAGGAAGTCTTGTTGCCGTGGCACCACAGGTTGGATGTTCATTCCGGTTCGATGTGGATGTTGCAAGAAAGGGTCATTGGTCGAGAGATTCATCTAGGGACAAGCGATAGACAGCACCGAATGCGATTCCGAATAAGCACACCTATATTCTTGGAGCCGGAGGAGCGAACAAACAAAAAGGACAGATTGGTAACAATCCAATTGACTCCCACAATCAAGCAACCTGCAGCTGGTGGTAATCCCGGTGGAAATTCTGCAGGTCTATTGAACGATTGCGCGGGTTCTGGTGATGAAAATGATGATGAGGATGAGAGTGAGGATGAGGACGATCCACCAGTAGAGATCGATAAATCCAAGTAATCCTCTTTAACACGGGAAATGGCAGGCCTCGGTGGGAATTGTAACGGGCGGGGTCGGGCGCAGGTGATATGGATGTTGCGAAACTGAACTCGAAGTGCGTATCGAGAGACAAAGATCAGGATATTTTTCCAAAGTCGTACTATTGCTTGCTATACAAGAGAACGAGTAAAGAGAGAAGAAAAGGAAATCCTCCAACGCTATCAACACTCTCTTTATATACAATTCGTCTGCCACCTCTCGAACCATT
>Ga0307515_10002286_pt1 | contig 41938 bp, 35 predicted proteins | sample 17_EM_MG_FD_194513 | JGI IMG/M metagenome (GOLD analysis project Ga0307515, IMG submission 194513) | Populus trichocarpa ectomycorrhiza microbial communities from riparian zone in the Pacific Northwest, United States - 17_EM | ecosystem: Host-associated > Plants > Roots > Unclassified | place... | reverse complement strand
GATCACGGCCTCGGAGTGTATCTCCGAGTTGTAGATTGGTAGCTATATAGATAAATAGATACATCGATGAGAATACAACCTGAATACATGAGTTTTAAAAATCGTTGCACGATTAGTAGTAGCTATGAGGTCCAGGCGCACCAGCAGCGTTCCCAAAGGAGATGTTGTTTTTCCCAGAATGCTCTACTGTGATTCGAGGTGCTCCCAGACGCTCACAGGTTTGTCGCTGGCGCTCCCAGGTGCTCTGCTATGCAACGCGACCCGTCGCCTGGGCGACAGGCAGCGTGTACTTCTCCGTCAGAGGCTACGAGGTTCCGTCAGAGCCGTCAGAGCCGTCCGGAACACCCGGGTGTTTCAGACGGAATCCAGGGTTGTTGCTGATGTGTGTGGGTCTTTTGTCTGAGGTTGATGGTGACAGTTGGTTTAGAAGTAATAGTGATGGTGATGAAGTTTGTAATTGAAATCGAAGTGCCAGAAGCACTTAATCTGGTTGATTCTCTACCTTGATGTCAGCATCAAAGCATTCACAGACTTACAGTCTTCTATTAGCCACAGCTTCCACAACCTCACAGGTTTCCATTAGCCAATAGCTTTCCATTGAATACTCTACTCCTTTCAGCCAGCAGCTCTCCCAAATCTGACTCTCTCAATAGTTGCTTTCCCAAGCTACCTGTCAAATTGACTCTGCAGCAGACTCTCAAGTACATGCAAGCATTTATATAAGCTCCTGATGATGGTGTATACATTACCAGAATCACTGGGAAGAATGTAGATAGCTATAGGTTCAATTCTGGCCACCATCCATTGAAGCTTGCATAGACCTAGCTGCATATCTGTATATATCAACATGAGAAATCTATAGACTGCAAATCATGTAGCTGTTGTTGAGAAACTTGTAATAAGTTGCACATATACATGTATGTCTATGAGTCATGTGTGTGCATAAGATATGCAATGATAGATTTGCACATGTGCAGATAAATGCATTCCACCGATAAATTGATGCATAAAGACAGATACAACAAGTACAGCAGTATTCATCACTATCTCATTTCTATTGTACGCCTACCTTGTACAAAATCTGAATCTTATACATTAATTTGCTTTAATCTGTCTGCAGCCATGGTGAAATCAATATGCAATCATATAGTATATCAAAAATCTAATACTGGCCAGCTGCACAATCAATTCTGCATACTTGGATACTTTTCAAGTTGAGATACATATACCAGCAAATCAATGGCAAATATTCCAACAATATACACTCTTTGCCTAAGGTACTGAACAGAGCAGATACTGGAATTAGAATGCATGAGTGATCAAACAGGCTTATATCTGCATGGAACTGAACTGGACCAACTGAATATTTCTTTCAGAGGCTGTTCAGAACCATTATGTGTATATTGCATGACCAGCATTGCAGTCAAATAATGCCAATCAATTTGCACTCAAATGAATATATAGAAAAACTACCAATCTGTATCTGGCTATATTGAAGTAAATATTAATGTACATATAAAAATCACAATAAAATAAAGTAATGTTGCCGAATTCCAGGAAGTGAGTAGGTATAATTATTGCTAAAGATCTAAGAATTATTATAAGCAGATTACATAAAACATTTGTTACCCATTCCTAGCTATATCATTTCCAGATTGATTATTTTGTTCACCTTCTCTTCAGATATCAGCCTTCTTGATGGTATAAGTATTTACAGAAACACCAAAGAACATCGAATAATTTCATAACTATTGAATATGTACTATTGCAACATGCCATGTCTTACTACCAACTAGTACTGTATACTGCAATATAGCAGTATAGCGAAGATGTAGAGAAATCCCACAGCTACGATATGACCACATATTTACCTCTGGATTATAAGCGAGTTGTTAATTCACAACATCATAACGACACCATTCAGATACCTTTTTATAATACAGTTACTTTGCAGTCTCAACATGTCTCTCTGGATAATAGATATTATTTTGAATATCATATTAATTGTAATTGAATCAGACTGGAGAATGCAGAATTGCAACTTACTGGCAATACATAGCACTAATATCCATGTGAAAATACTTATTTCAGCATGGCCGTATAACTACTTCATATATATTAGCCAACTTGGCAATGGAAAATGTAGCGTGGTACATAGTCTAGAATCTAGCTGTCAAATTAGATTTTGTTTATAAATAGTGAATCCAACTATATCAATTTAGTATTCTGTTTTTGACTTGACCTAACTATACCAATCATTAAACCTCTATTATTGGAACATGTTTTTGTAATACAATTCGGTAATATTTTCCACTTGTCTATTTGGTATTTAAGGTTTATTCCACTTTCTACAGCCCTGTAGAAAGTTTGATTTTAAGAAGAATATTCTGACAACATCTTTATTGGCCAGTTGATGAATCAGTTCAGTAGCTTGTTTGAAGTATATCACAGTGGTACAGCAATCATCAGAATATGTATTTACTGTGGTACAAAATTGTCCATGATGCTATCACTGCCTATATTTGGAGAAGTGGTTGGAGGGGGAGGAACCTCTAGAAATACAGAGATACTTAAGATACTCTAGTTACCAGGAAGCATATATATTTCAGAAACTGTGGGGTCTCTACGGAGTATGAGAAGATTCAATCGAACACAAACTCTATGTTTCAGATTCCTTATTTCACTCACTCTTGTCAAATTGTTATAAATCTACTAAATTTGTATGGTTTCTTATAGCCAGGTATTATATTAAATCATCCTAATCTCTTTCAATACTGCTCAAGCCAGAACTATGCTTTTTCCATTAAGCTTCTTGAAATGGTATGAGAGGTGCAGTAGAGTATTGGCAATAGGCTCTCAGCCTTCCAGCCCTACTGTTTTACCACCCCACTCTAGCTGTAATTTTCATGTATTTTGAAATAATTTCTGATAGCCTTCTTGATTTACTGACACCTCTTGTTCTCACTCTCAGTTTGTGCAGCTAACATTGAATATATTGTTACTCATAGTCAATGTCAGAATTTTTAAACTTGCATTAAGACATTCCCAAGTACTCTGTACCTTGTACAGTAAGTTTACTGTGCCAGCCACTATTTGTAAGTATAAGCTTACTTACCAATATATGTACTTATGTTATTCAATTGGAACTTTCTGACATCCAAAAAATATACCTGTTCTATTGAACTAGCACTATTGTACGATTGGAAAATAACCATTTCTACTTGGAATTATAAGTAGCATCGGTCAAAGTATTGTGTTTTCTAATTCATAGGAAATCTGTAAGCAATTTACTATCTTTGATACAGTCTATTCTGGAATAGCCTTATAGATTCCCAAACATTGAATTCTAAATTAAATTTCCCTCTTTTGGAATTCTAGATATCAACTTCAAGAGCCAAATAATAATGATATTTCTATACACTTTCTTTAGTGCGGATTCCTTTCTGGGTTGAACATGATTAGCATGGGTGATCTGATGTCATACAATGTGATTGTTCGTAACGGTAATGCTGAATAATATCCACACGCTAGTTTGAAAGATTCAGAGGTTCTTCTAGTTTCTCTTTATAGCTAGATTATAATGTGGAATTGCCATTCAACAATTCTGAACGGGGCTTGTCAATTGATAAAGAGTATGAGTAATAACAGTTATTGTATTTGCAACCATAGCTGATAATCGTATATTACTATTTTTGAAATTCTTAATTGCATCACTCTCCTAACAGTATCAAACATTCTAACAATATGAAACTCCTCTCTGTCACAAATTGCTACCAGTATCAACTATATATATAATTCCATACAGTATTATACAATGTAATTTTAACTGCAATTCCCATTCAGAGTATCTCTAAATTCTTATTACATATATCTTATATAGCTACTCTGATGTGTTATATATACATACTCATCTGCAATTTATACAATATTGACTAACAATTTTATTCTGAGTTTGGTACCATTTGAGACCTCTCATTGGTGATAACTTGTAGCAAAATGAGTTGTAAAGTTGAGATCAGCAGTGCTATAACTTGATGGAATGTATTATCATACTAATTATTGACCTATAGTGCTTCTGAGTTTACATTTAGTATTACCTATCAGACTAATATCCTACAACATTCTAAAGTGAAGTCAATTTCACTATCACTAGTTATGGAATATTATATAGTATTTGTTTCCGAAAGTGGTCTCTAAATTAAATAATTTTCTACACAGTATACTGCCTTTGTAAAGAATAGTAATATCTCTATAAATAGTCTTAAAGTTATTATATAATCAATATACTCCATTTTCCATCAATACACTTGGTCACTAATATGTCTCCTGGCTTGTAGCCTTTTGATTCAACATATTAGTATCTCTACTTCTAGTCATCTTGCATTGATGGATATATCAAGATACTGTTCTTTTTCACTCAGTACTTTCCAAGCTATACAATTTACCACTTCTAGTAGAGATACTATTATATACCAGAAGGATGTCATTAAGTATATTCTGTAGGTGAAGTATATCAGACATTGTAATAGAAATAGTAGTATAAAGAATAGATATTTATACATCACTATGTATTAGATGATATGGTTGCAAATGTAAAAAGAACAACATAGTAAAGTGATAGAGATAAGTAAAATTAAGTAAGTAAGTATAATTATATTAAAGGATATAAAGTTTGGTGAATGATATCACAATGAAGTAGATACTATATGACTCTGTATATAAAATCTTATTGAACTTATGTTGTATCGTAATTTTCAGTATCCTTCAGAATAATAATAACCTTATACTCTTCAAATTGCTTAATTTCTTCACCTATAATTACCATACTTTCAAGTAGAAATATTAAATATGATTATAACTATTTATTTTAATTTGGAAACTGTAAATGTGGTACAATACTATCTACATAGAGTCAATAATATAATGTTAATACAATGCAATTACAATAGTATCTAGGACAGTATAATGTCCATAGTACTATCCCTGTGACAGAGTTAATTAGAAGCGATGGTGGTTGTGTGCAAATAAATTACTAGGTATCTGAACAATAATAAAATACTGACTGATAGACTATTCACATAAATAAGATAAGTATAGTGTTATAAAAAACTAAATCAAATGATATTGTATACTTTTGCAGCAGCTGCAGTTACTGAATTATAAAGCAATGTACTACAGAAGCTTAAAGCTATCCTAATCACCAACTATTGTACCACCATATTCCAATCCATGTTATTTGGTGACTATAAAATTGGAAACCCCAGAATAACAAAGACTGATAAACTTAAATTTAGTGAAATCAGTTAATAACAAACTATTGAAAGAAGGATATATATAACTGCTGTCTATAATAGTACAGCATTTAATATTGGTAACGATATGTAGTATCTAGTAACATGAGTATGCAGAAGACTGCAGAGGTTGTACTGATGAATTTCTTGGTTATATATTAGAGTTACAGATATTAATGTATATTACTAGCTGTATGTTATATCACCAGATCAAGAGACAGCATAATACCAACTATGGATTTAACTTACCACTGTCACCATCTACTTATATTGGAAACAATTTTATAAACTTTCTTTGTCTATCTGCCATTGTATTTGGCACCAGAACATACTAGCATCTTGACAACCATCAATTCTTTCACTGAACTAGCAATTTACACACACTTTAGAATTTACATAGACTTACCAAAACTATATCAGAATATTTTCAAATACATTATATCCATGAATAGTATTGCAAACACTAAAATTTATTAATTACAGTGAAGTATGAACTAATCAAATTAAGTCTCCAAATACTGACAGACAAGAAATAAATAAGTTTATTTTGACTGTGTTTAAGCTACAACTTGATTAATTGACTAAGTAGTATAAAGAAACCACATTGCTGTATGTCTGAAACTTTTGCAGCTATGTACAGAATAATTAGGCCTAATACTAGGTAGTAATAGGACTTGCATGATTAATTCTATCTATCAATGTCAACTAATAATACCTTATCAGATACATTGTAGCTACCAGCCAATAATTCAATTAAACTATAAAAGGCTGGAGTACCAACTGCAAGTCTGCAGAGATTGATAGACTTGTAGATGGCAGGAATTGAAAGATTCACTCAAATCTTCACAATAACCTATCCAAGGTTCAATGCTGGCAAATAATATATAGTAGAGTAACACAATATACATTCCAATTTGAAAATATTCTTTAGCTTTGGACATGCAACTTCGGAATATTGAGATCTTCAAAGAAGACTAATTACAATTACACCGAATGGTATGTAGTAACTAATATAGTTCCTTACACAGGTTGCAAATTCGATCTATGAAGTATAATATCAAGTCTTGATATTTACAACGTGTCACTTTCAATTAGTTTCAATATCTATTTATTAGCTATATAATGTCTCCTTCACATTCCACAACAGTAGATGAATAAAATAATGTCAACTACATATTCCATTCAAAGAGAAATTATCAAAAGCTAAATTGCTATATTCAATTCAACAGATACCACCTGCAGAGCCAATAATGGGAAACTGACTAAATATAGTGAAAATGCTTCAGATTTTGATAATGAGAATGACCATGAGTATTATGATAGACTACTGAGGTAGATATTTGGACTATTGTAGAAAAGACTCAGAAGATATAGCAGGCTTGGGATGTTGAGTTATAAATAGCATAACACTAGTTCGAATATTTATTTCTCCTGATATTTTTGTTTACTCATTGTATCTAACTCAATTTTGGCTACATATAAATAGGATTAGGAAGAGTTTTACAACCTGCAGATTATGGGCATTGGAAAGAAGCAGTACTCTGTTAGTCAGATTGACTAAAAGGCTACTGTATAGTGCTATTAAGCTCTAGGATTACATGTGTATTATAATTCCATTTATCGATAAAGGTGTAGTTTCATCATTCCACCTGCTGATGCAGCTTTGGAAATTGGTATTGAAAATGGAAAATTATAGTACAGCAAGATTGGTACTATGTTAGTAGATATACTGTTTGTAACTTAAAGTCTGGTAAATATATATCATAGAGTTAATGTCATATATATGGTACTTTGAGCTAGATTGAATAATTTTCCTTCGTATTGTTTCACTCAATATGTCTTACTTTTCGGTGTGTCTATTTTCCATTTTGCCATTGATATTTCTCTTCAAATACATGTATTCATATATTGCTTTGCAGACTTTAGTAAATTTATATATTTCTTAGTTATTAATGGATTTAATAGTAAGAGATAAATATTTCCACTATAATACTTTCTATATACTGGTTATTATATTTCATACTGAATATCTGTACTAAGATAACAATACTAAGACATATTTCCATAAGTAGTGGAATAGCAGTGGATAGTTATACTATAATTTCAGGAGGAAATAATTTTCGGAAAAGCTTTACCATTACCGTAACTGAGATTGCTATTACCCATTAGCCTGTACTATGATATGTTATTGGTATTACCACCGCACCATGGCACATTACAGGTATATCACCCTGAGTTATGGGATTTTGTAGTAAGTTCAGATACATGTTTACTGTATGCAAGATATTATGGCATCTCGTGTGTGAAAACCTCAACTTGCACAGATGATTGTTAATTATGATTCAGATACCGACAAGTTTGTGTTTACATACAATAATGATAAGTCACAATCACATGTTGCATCACAGCAATCACATCATCATTCAGAATGTATGCTACTTCCTTGGGGAAGAATTTGTTAAGCTAAATGTATACACAAAGCTTGACTCTTCTACCACTCTCGCAATAACTCTTGCCATTCTAGCGAAACAATCATCAACATCAACTCCCTAACACTGTTAAACGTCACTGTTCCAATCAGAAAACATGTTTGGCATGAGCATAGCAGACACTCAATGCATGTTCATCAACTAATGGCAATGTGCACATACTAAACATGACTTGGTTCGACTTGGGCATCAGCAGTAAGCAACCGTCCCGAGACGATCAATATATTTGGCATAAGATTGGTACTGCAACAACTTCCTGGTATTCATCACTGCTCTACTGTGACAAGTGAGGATCTGATATGGTCGCTGACAATCAGAGTCTGATTCATGTGGCTCTGACATAGTCCCTGACAATTCCGGCTCTGATGAATGTGGCCCTGACAAGTGTGGCTCTGTCAAATTGAGCTTTGACATGGTCTCTGACATGGTCTATAACAATGCCGGCTCTGATAAACATGGTTCTGACAAGTGCGCTCTGATATGATATAAAAATCCTGGCTGGGATGTATGAAATCCAGTGCTGTTGAACTGGCCCTGACAAGTGTGGCTTTGACAAGTGTGGCTCCGACAAGTGTGTCTGTGAAAAGTGTGGCTCTAACATGGTCCCTAACAAGGTCTCTGACATGGGCACTGACAATGACAGCTCTGATAAACTTGGCAACGATAAGTGCTCACTGACATCATCTGACAATCCCGGTTGCAATAAATGTGACTGGCAAGTGCGACTCTGACATGGTCTCTGGCTCTGATTGGCCCTGACACGGTGCTAAAGGCGGTGCTGCATACAAGGCATCCTTACTGATATCAACATGTCCAATCGATCTCGTATACCATGATGTATGATTCTGATGATGTGTACTGGTTGAGTAGGTACTGGGTATCTTCCCCAATAAGAATTAGTTGCACGGGAATAAAAGCTGGAGGATCCTCCAAAATGTGTCGCACTCTTTGTGGCACATCTCGAAACAGTACGATTCCAACATCTCTGTTCAGCATCACCGACGATAGATACTACAAATTTTCTGTGAACAATGGAGTGTGATGTACAGCCCGCCATCTTACAGAACCATCAGTACTGCCTTCCCCGTTGTACATTCTATCGGTACATTGACCCGGGTGAAACTGTGTGGCAGGGCTATATCCTTGTTCACGTATCCAACTTTTGTGTAGTTGTACTCATTATCCTTTAATCAAAATATTGTCAAATCAATTGCCTTGTTCACACCACTTCTCCACACACCGTGCCTTGTGCACTACAACTGTAACAAGATTTTCTGCTGCATTATAGTGACCGTAATGCCAATCCCTCGCGATATCGTTGGATGGAGAATGCATCTTACAAAGAATCCACAGCTCAGTGGGTCTAGACTGGCACTTGTATCGGCTTGAGATCTCAAAAAATATGATTCCAGAGAATCAATCAACTGTGATTTGCTCATAGTGTCTGGGAATAGCAGCCTTGCAATCATTTTGCATTTACTCATCACACTGCTGAGGTGAAGTATCAAACTAAGTGAAGAATTGTCGAATGCCATGGAATCCCCGACAGGTATGTTTCTGCATATGTCTGCCTTTGGCAAGAGGGATCTGATTTCACAATATTGAGTACAATACTGCATCCCAACGTGATAAGAAATGGGGACATTTCCCGTTGTGACATCTGCAGAATATAGTTAACCATATTCAAAGGACAGTTGCTATCCTTGATGATGTTTTTGTAAGCAGCTTGCGATATTTTGGTGTCACTGATATGGGCAGAGCCCCTTACCCTAATACATTGGATATAATGGAGAAGGGGATCAATTATACATATCGCGCTTATACTGTGGCTCTTATGGTATGGGAGATAGAGGTTGATGTTGCTGCTGATGCCACTAAGCATGTCCTGAAGAAATTTGAGCATGGTTTCAGTGTGGGAGTGGTAGCTGGCAATCAAAACGAAGTTGCTGACAGATGTCATCAACTTCACTTTGTCGGGGTACCCTTTAAGATGAGGGGCAAGTGAAGCAACTCAGACATTCACTATGTCCTGGTACTCAGCATCAGTCAATTGATTCACAATGGGAAGTTTGACTCCACAGTGGCATATGTTAGAGAAGCGAGGAAGTATGGAAAATTTTTCATCAATCAGGTCCAAACCCTTTTCCTGGCCATAAATGTCTTTCAGGAAACCAACCATCCATTCCCAGCTGTGATCTCCAAATAAGTTCTTCAGTAGCTAGTGCAACTGGTCAACATTCATGCAACTATATATATTACAATCTGCATGGGCATAGGTAAAATTTGGACAGTTAGCAAACTTCCACAGCCCAACCTCCTCAGCAGCCGGTGTTGACAAATGAAGCCATGATGTCGAATGGCACTGCCGGGACCTGCGGGGAAATGCAGGCATGTCATCTGGGCATATCTCACAGCGAGGGCATCAGCTATTCTTTACCCTACTAACGTTGGAATGCATTGGGTAGTCTGCAAGGAATGTCACAATTTGGGGAAATGGGTGGCATGTGCAACTGTCTGCACGCAGAAGTGCTATTCCGCTATTCACTGGCTCTTCTGTAGCGTACCAAATCGTTTCAATAGATTCATGAATTGTGTACCAGTCAGCGAAAAGTCAGTACACCACCTGTATTTCACCGTAAGCTATATAACCCCCGGTCGTCTCCCATAACAGTCATAACCGTGGATAATGGAATTTGGCCCAGAGCCATTGTACGCAATGCAGATAACAAACATGTAACACATAGTAATTTTATGGTAGTATATCTACCTTACCCTTTTACTGTGGGATACGAACTAGGTACTCATGGGCTGATAGCGAGAGGGTTTGTTCACGATATAGTGTAATCGTGTATGCACAATCTGCACTATGAACCGTTTCCAGAGGCCACTTGGGCAACAGTAATATCTTCACAGAACTCACAGTCGGTTGTCAAAAGTAGTCACAGTGATCTTGTCAGAGGATTCGCATGTGGTTGTTCTGGTCTGGTCAGAGCCCAGAGTTACCTGTCAGAATCCATACATACAGCAACCCTAATCATGTTCGAGGCTTCTCACACTATCACTCTAGTCTTGTCAGAGCCAACCGTCAGCTGTCGGAGTTTGAATGTATAGTCACCGTGAGTATTTCGGAAGCTTCGCATGCTATCACCCTGGTTCCGATAGAGCCACTGTTCTCTGTCGGAGTCTGCACATATGCTCACTGTGATATTGTCAGAGGCCGCTCATGCTATCCCACAGCTCTTATCAGAGCCCACCGTCAGCTGTCTCAGTCCTGACTTATAGTAGTTATGATCTCGTCAGAGGCTCCTCATGCTATCACCTTGACCTTGTCTGGACTCAGGGTTGATTATCAGAGTCTATACATGTATTTCACCAATTGCCATACTAATTATCATTGTAGAACTATTTACATGGGGAATGAAATTCAGTCAGTGTTATATCCATTGTATTCTGATAATCATCTATCGAGTCAAATATATACTGTATACACAACCAGCAACGTGTCATCATCGTCGATTACAGTCTCTGGATCCCACTGTGTGGCACCAGGCGCATTCCCATCTCAACCATTGATTGAGTCAATCCTGTCCATCTGTATAGCCAGGATCATGTTATGCATCTCGGGTGGGATACTTTCCCATTGTTCGAATAGATCACTATATGTACCTACTCAATGGCAGATATGTGCGTACAAAACCATGATCTGCATACCATTGCATATATGCGCTTCGACCGTCACACGGAGGAAACAGCCACCAGCCCAGTTGTCCATGGAATACTTTACTGCTGGTGCAGCAAGTAATCAATACTCTGCTGTCACCTCATCGGTAAAGTGGGACGTGAATGGCCAGCATGTGGAATTAAACTTTGTGTTCTTGAAGAAGGATTTTGCCAATATGCCCGATAGCAGATGATTCAGAAACAGCTTTTTCAGCATCTACGTTGATTGTCAGGAAATTCAGGGAATCCATGGGGTGTAGTCGTACATCACTCTCGCAGTCTGGATGAAGATACCATTATGTGCAAGAAACGACAAGCCATGTATCCATGGTGTGATGATCATCGTTTGAAAGGGTCCAAAAGCCAGCAGCATGTTGATTTGGCACAACATCACCAGACTGTTAGGCGAGGAGCTCTCAGGCTGCTGATTGGTGATCCGTGAGTTTGGTTGTCACTGCTACTGAGCAGCGCTTGAAACCTGCAAATACTTACAGTGTTGATATGTGCTTTTCAGACATCAAACCCCTTGATTGCAACACTCAGAATTTCATGCGCTTCCTTGTAGCTTTCCTCAGACAGTGTGTCAACATCGACTGGGAAGGGTTTCTTGCAATGTATTCTGCAAAAGAATAGATCTCAGGCAATGTCCAACCAATCATTTGGCACCCCGCTGTGACCCACCTTACGCTTTTGCCAGCGACTAATTTGGATGGGGGACATATTCCACATTTGTATCTGGCTGTTGCCTAAGTCAGAGAGGTTGCACAAAGTCAAAACCAATAAGGGAATGTTGGTCTTACCTGCTGAGGATAGTGCTCCTGGTTCCCTGGAGGAGTGTCATAGCGTGATTGCAATTACTGTATGTTGTCAGCTAGAGGGTTTAATGTTGGATGTGGGTGTGGTTATTACCCCCCCAGGGTTACTGGGAGAAAGAGTAATCTATCACACCTAGGTTATGCCTGGCAGGAATGTTGGGGTTGATGTTTCAACTTCTACTTGCCTGCTGCTGGTTGTTGGACGAACAAGTTGTTTTCAACTAGAGACTGTGATACTCCAATGCAGTGATGGACGTTTCTGCTCCAACTATGCTGTTGTTGGTTGCTGGAAGAAGGACTAGGTATTTGCTCCTACATATTGTCAAATTCAGACACAAATGTCAAGGTGGATGCATCACTACCCCAGCTAGCAGTAATGAAAGGTAGCGAGGGGGGAGCACTGCCAACGAGCCAGCTCGGCCGGAGGCGGATGGGGAGTCAGGTTCTGTCATACTCTAGTATGAGTGAACACAGTATTAATGAACAGCAACACCTACCCCTCCTTGTTGGATTACATGGGATACATGATTACCGCCGTTGAATGACTGGGATCGTTGAAGTGATAATTGCAGTTCATAATCATCTGAAGCTCAATCACGAATCCGCTGGCCCTCCCAGCCCTCGTTACACTGTGATCGCCCACAGAATGGTGCCGCTTTTGGACATTTCCATTTCAGTGAGTCCCATGAGTACTGCTGCCAGAGTTTTGATCATTGCAGCCGCTGCTATTGCCGCCCTGGGACCTGTGACTTGAGGTTTCATCACAGCAGCCACTGATACCTGCAGATTTTCTCGAATGCTTGCACATGTTTGTGCTAGATCAGGTTTCGTTTGCCATTGTGTGCATTGTGTGTTGTAGATGTTCACATTGGGTGAATCTGCTTAGCATGTACACGGAACCCATGGCTCCTCACCATTTACTATATACTGCATTTCTATCTCCCATCACCTAAAATTATCTTTCTCAGAGTTGAAAATAAAATCAATAATATGAGTTTCTGTGTCTGACTGATGGTCCATGCGAAAGTCAAAGTTATCATATACATGTTTCAGAATCACAATAATTTTCAGAGTTGAGATTACACCGTATACATTTCATCTTCGAAGGCAGTGCTGATGAACTGACCATAAAGGGGACATGGCTTCAGGTGTCGGAGTAGTGTAGTTGTTACAGTTGTGGCTATTGTCCGAGTTAGGGAATTGTCAGAGCTAGGGTAATTGTTCGAGTTAGGGTGATTGTCACAGTTAGGGTGATTGTCAGACTAAAAGTTATACAGTATACATTGGATCTCCCGTGTCAGAGTTGAAGTAATGCTGTATCATAGGTGGGGTTGCTTCCCATATCAGAGTTGGGAGGTTGTCAGAGGAAATGTAATTATCCAAGTCGGAGTTATACTATATACGTTGGGTCTCCCAAGTCGAATTTGCAGTATTGCTGTTCTGTAGGTGGGGTTGCTTCGTGCATGAAAGTAGGGTAGTTGTCCGAGTTAAGGAACTTGTCAGAGTGAAGGTAATTGTCAGAGTTAAAGTAATTGTCAGAGTTAAAGTTTTCCCATATACTTTGGATCTCCTGAGCCAAAGTTGAAGTAATGCCGTATTATGGATAGTGTTGCTTCCAATATCAGAGTAGGGTGGTTATCAGAGTAATAGTCATTGTCAGAGTCGAAATTACACTGTATACATTGGGTTTCTCCATGTCAGAGTCAAAGTTTTACAGGACTTTCCAATGATTTGAGTCAGTTATAGATTCCATAAGTTCGAATTGATATTATACTGCTGTGTTCTATTTCAGTGATCTGCAAATCTTCCCGACCTTATTTTTGTCCACAAACCCCTATGTTGTGCCATGCTATGAGACGCTTCTCACCCAACTGCTCTAGGAACTCGCTCTGCAGATCGCTCCACATTGGTGAAGCTGGCCCAAGCACAGTATCGTATTCCCTGAAATGCAAGTGGAAGGGACCGAAAGAGTCGCAAATTGTGTGCTCTCGCAAGTCCAGCCAGATCTCTCTACCAGTGCTCCATAGGCAATCGCCAGTGACCAGACATGAGGGTGAACAAAACAGAAGCCTTATAATTCGAATATTCCATTGCAAGTGGTATAGCATCATTAAACTGCACATAGTTGGAGGTCAATGTGACTTGCAGTGTAGCTCTCTAATGTATGGAAGTAGGTACCTAAGAACATTCAGAACGTAACTTATCCGGCTATGTGTTGGATGACAGATATCCCTACATGTAGTTGTTTGTGATTGCTACACTAGATGAGAGTGGCTAGGCCCCATACGAGGGCTGCTGGGACAGTATCGGCTGGCCACTGCCAACCACTCTTATCCATTGCTGATCCTCGAAACTGCTTTATCCCTGCTGCTGAGATTGCATGGCGATTGCATTAAAGACAGAATTTTGACAATGAAATGCTTAGTATTGCTTTAAATGACTGTAAGTGTTTCAGAGAGAGTGTGTAGTGTGAGAACTTTGCTACAATTCACAAAGTACAGCAGTAGGTGATGGGGTTTATACCAAGTGCACTGACATACACTGATATATGATCTGTGTCGCAGGGCCACCAGGGTTCGCAATGACTAGCATTCCCTAATCTGAAGTACAGTAAGTAGTTATCGTCGGCCATATCAATTTGGCATTTGTGCTTGTTTGAGTAGGATCTGGTTGTCAGAACAACCTGTCAGAGCAACCTGTCAGAGCAACCTTGTCAGAGCAACCTTGTCAGAGTGACCAGTCAGTGCTACATTGTCAGAGCCGAGTAATACTCCATTGCCATATTTCACTAAAAAATGGGCTATGTATGCGAATGAAATGGATGAATCAGTGTCACAGACCCATTGTTGTAGTTTACTGTGTGGCCCAGGGATTGGGTAGATGAATCAATGTCACAGACCCATCATTAGTGTACATGTGTGGCTCAGGGATTGCATGTTACATCAGCTGGTGTTAGCAACTGCATTTTGGGAGTATGTAGTATATATATAGGTCCAGGAGTACTTTGGTAGCACGATCACAGGTACTAAAATTTGTACTCTCTTATAGCGTAGATTTCCATTCTCTACCCAACACATTCTCTACCTAGCTACACTACAGTGCCTGCTACAACTGGCCACTTGTCCGACAGCGTCCAATGGTGCCGTTCTGAGAAGAATATACAGGTTGACCTGACACAGAGGGGGGCGGCCACTCCACATATTGGCTCTGCAGCCCAGCCCATCAAACACGTACAAAGCCAAATTGGTATGTCAAAGCATTAAACCATCCCTGTTCAGCATGGTGGGTGTCTGTCATATTTCTGAAGTGAGAACACACTAACAATCAACTTGAGCCTACAACCAGGTGGCATGGATATCTCAATGGATAGAACCATTGTGCTTCAGCACTGCATGTTTAATTGGCTGGCTTGTTTCGGTCTTTGGTAGTTAGTCAAAGCATTCATTGTGAATATGGGATTTCGGTTTACTTTAGTGTTGCAGTATCCCTTCAAAGTGGTTTTCGTACATATGGAATCCATCGTTGATTGTCACCTTGACTGTGGAGTACTTACTGAGCGATATGCTTGAACAGCGGTTACTAGTAGAGATTCTGCATTGTTAAATGATAAAGACTTTGTGTTCACTGAGCATGGTCAAGGTAAACTCTTTGGAGAGTCACTGTTAGAGCAGTTGTGAGGTTGTTGTCAGAGTTGTTTTCAAAGGGCCGCTGTTAGAGGGCTTCTGGCAGAGTGGCTGCTGTAACAGGGCTTCTGTCAGACTGGCTGCTGTCAGAGTAGCCGCTGTTGGAGAGCTTTTGTCAGAGAGTTTCTGTCAGAGTGGCCGCTGTCAGAGAGCTGCTGTCAGGGCTTCTGCCACAGTGACAGATGTTAGAGTGGCTCCTGTCAGGGGCAAAGTCAGCGACTTAATTACACCATTCATTGGAACTAGTCAAGTATACAGCTCAAAACCTTCGAAAAAGACAAAACTGTGAGATAACCCAACAGTCACCAAAAACACAGCAGAGCAAACGAGAAAATCCAAACTCAGATCCTTAGAGATCTAACGCCCAAACCCAAACAAACCCAGAAACCCAGGAACCAACCTAGACGAAAAAAAGCGCCGACAACACAGTGGAAAATAAACATGAATCACGTGTTAACTATCATCCATTACATAGTTATGTTGACTAGTCACAGCAGACTGGAGTGGCTGATGGGAAATGATTCCGCTCAACGTATCATAACTTGATCACCATCGAGATTGTTGTCGCGAACCTGTCCAGATGATTGATTTGATTGAGTCTAAGTCTAACATGACATGTAGCTATATAGTAGCTGCCAGCCCTGACCCACAGCCGCGTGATGATGTACTCTACAAAGACTCAGTCAAACACTCCTCCAGGGCGTTATCAGGTCCGTCAAACACTAAGCCATTGAAACACAGACAGAAAACAAACAGAAGACAGAAGACAGAAGCCAAACCATGCCAGGAGCTGAGGTCCTCCCAAACGACCATTCTCCCGCTCATGCTTCCTAAGCTCGGTAGTCAATTGTGCTGTCGGCTTCAACTGTCTGGACCTCCAGTCAACCACTCCTCGGAAGGTGACACACAGTCGAGCTGGAGCGTCATTGATTCCTGTATGCAGCCTCTTGGTCGCAATCATGGGTTGTGCTCTCGGTGTCGAACTTGGTGACGCTTCTCCATGGCGATGTTGACTTCCGCCTGAGAAACGAGGTGGAAGTGTTGATCGTTTCCCATTCAAACGCCAGGGCTCATAGCCGGTTATACGGTGCAGATGCTCGCGTAGTCGAGTATGTGTAGGTGTCGTGTTGAAATTGGCATAACCTGTTGTATGGTGGCATGTCGAAATTGGACACGCTTCTCAATCGCTGGAATCAGAATTGCAGATGGTTCTCCGAAGGTTGCTCTTCCGTCTCAGCTAGCCCTAGGAAAATCATTCCCGTACATCGTGGATCCCCATACGCGGCCTCTCGGGTGCAGGAGGGGTTTTCCTCATTGAAGGTGTAGGGTGAAGGTACATACTGTACAGCTCCTAGTAGTGCTTCCTCGTCCTCACAGTAGAGGAGTCCACAGACTTAGGGGATTCATAGCCACAATTGCTACCGCCGGTCTCTTGGGTTGCCCAAATCACATACCAAGCGCACTGCAGCGGACCAACCGCCCCGCTCACTGGGGGTTTCGTGTGTGTTTGCCGACATCTCCAAAGTATCCGCAGTCCATTACCTGCCCACTTCTCATAGACTATCCAAATACCGTACTGTATGTCACTCTGCTTGGCTGGCCACTGGTTGACCTGTTCTCGAAATTGGTTCAAACACATCTGATGCTGCCAATGTTGACCCGAACTCATCCGAGTCTGTTGACAGCATGTCCTCCGGGGGTGTTGACACGATGTGGACGCGAACTCCGGCCAAACTCCTCTCTGTACTCGTCGCGAATGTGTCCTGTCGACGTATCGTTTGGTTGCAGTAATCGCGTATACCCGTAGAACTCATCACCGTGGCCATCGGGGACATCGGGGCCATCGCGGCCATCGGAGCCATCGCAGCCCTGTAAGCGATTGAGTGTGAGATTTTGTCGAGAGGAGGAATCTGAGTCCTTTGTATCATGGAATATTCGTCCTGGGTCCGTAGAGTGTCCTGATCATGGATGCGTTTGCAACACATTCGGGACCCTGTGGCCTCGCTCGTATGAAGGTCTGCAATTCGACTGTCATCGCTTGATAGTTGTCGAAAATGGTAGCCGGATCATGGTTGGGCCTGTGCTCATAACCTGTTGTGACGAACCTGTCGAGACGGTTGATTTGATTGAGTCTTAGTCTACGATGACACGGAGCCTATATGGTAGCTGCCAGCCCTAACCCACAGCCGCATGATGACGTACTCTACAAAGACTTGGTCTAACAGAGATCAATGACCACATTTGCAGTGTATTGGAGAACTCCCAGCGCATATAGCATTGGTCATTGTTTTATCTGCTGGGTGTTCTCAATCAATTATCAATAGTGGTGAGGTTGCCCAAATAAGTTGTGCATTCAGTTTGCTGCTGACCAATCTGCTGGACATGCAACCATGCCTGATGTTCCATTGAGTAATTTATACCCTGTACTACCATGATGGAATTTCAGCAATTATACTGTATGTTCAAGACACCATTGTTTGTCATATAGGACAACACAAGGCCCCTCACCTGCACAAGGTTGATAACTGACCTCTTCACAGAGGTACGTGCATTGGCTCGCTTTGTGCTGTAGAGGGCCAATCACTTGCAGAGTAAGAGGCCGCAGTCCTGTGCACAGGTTAGTATCATTATGATATGAAGAGGTGATGTTGGAGTTAAATGTCAGATTGATAGATCAGAGCTGATGTGAGTGGCAGAAGGTAGGAATGTGAACCGAGTCCTAACCTGTTCGACGAGCCACTCAGTAAGTGGCCAATATATCCTCAGAATCTCTTTCGGTCTATTTTCTTTCTCTGTCAAGGTGTTCCAGAAGTATTGTTTGAGTTTGGCCAATGTTGGAGTCCCAAACCACAACGCAGCCTTAAGTTGATCATATGTCATACCTTTGACATTCTCTGGCGGAGGAGATATTGGATCCAAATTGTCCATAATACCCGGATGCCCATGCAGGTTGTAATATATATTGTTGCACACATGTTGACCAGTTGTACCAGCTACTGAAAGGCTTGTTTAATGACCACACCTGGGAGTTGATTATTGGTGTTCTGAAAGACATTTAGGGCCAGGAAAAGGGTTTGGATCTGATAGATGAATGATTCTCCATAATTCCTCACATTTCTGACATTCACCAGTTTGGAGACAAACCTACTTCTGTGAAACAATAAAGTGGTGCTCAGTACAAGGACAAGTTGAAGGTCTGACTTCCAGGGCTTGCCCCTCATCTTAAAGGCCATCCTGACCATGTTAATTCAATCGAATCTGTCCCCGAATTCATATTGATTGCAAGCTACTACTCCCACACTAAAACTACACTCAAATACCTACAGGATGCGCTGATTGGCATCAGCTGCAATATTCACCCCTTCGTACTGTACTGCAAGAGTCACAGTACAAGCCAGATTCCCAAAATTCATTCGCTTCTCCACTGTATCGACTGGATTAGGGAATGGGCTCTGCCGATTTCAGTGACACTGAAATATCTGAAGCCTCTCAGACAAACCTTACCAAGTATGGTTACCATTCTTCCAACAAGGTTAACTATATTCCACAGATGTTACCATGGGGAATATGCCTATTTCTTATCAAATCGAGATTCGGCATTCTACTACATAGTGTGTAATCAGATCCCCTCTCACTGAAGGCTGTTATACGCAGAATATTCTTGTGGGTGATTCTCACGCAGTCAACAAATTATCACCTAGTTCGATACCTCACATCAATGGAGTTATGAGCAAACACAGCATGATTGCAACGCTCTCATTTCCAGAGGGTATCAGCATATCAGGCTGTATTGATGCTCTGACTTTCTATTATTTGACATTTCAAGCAGATGCAAGCTGCAGTCAAGACATACAGACCTCCAGATCCTGTGCATAGTGCATTTACCATCAAATGATACACAGATCGAATGTCATTACAGTCACTATGGAGCAGCACTGTAATCCAGATCCATTTGTACTTCAAACGGCAAGATGTGTGGACAGGTAGAGCAGACTAAGCAATCGGTTTGACAATATTGCAATACAAGGAGATCTGGCACCGCGAAACAATTGTTGGGTACGTCACCAATACCATTACCCAGCTGAACCCCTAGATGTATTTGATTTTAGCATTAGAATCAATCCAGGGGAATCTGATGCTCATGGAAGTGTAATATGGCAGACAGTACATCACGATCCATCCTTACTAGAGGATATGCAGTATCTATTGTCTGCGATGCCAAACAGAACCCATGGAATGAAAATGTATTGAGAGGCACCACAAAGAGTACAATGAATTGTAGATATTTCTGTTGTTCTTACACACGTGCAACTTGTTCTGTGCGGTGAAGGTAATCAATCCCTACTCTACCAGTACACATCTTTGAAATCATACAACATGATATACTAGATTGCCTGGATATGTTGAACTCAACAGGGATGCCTGGTATCCAGTACCAGCACTTGTCAGTGCCATCTTTTGCACCTTGTCGGAGCCTGAGTCCATGTCCGAGTCGCACTTGTTAGTCACATAGAACACAGCCAGGATTGTCAGATCATATCAGAGTGCACTTGTTAATGCCATGTTAATCTGATCCGGAATTGTCAGAGAACATGTCAGAGCCACACTAGTCAGTGACACTCTTGTCAGTGTCACATTATCGGAGGTAGAATTGTCAGAGACTATGTCAGAGAGTACTTTCATAGTTGGGATTATTAGAGACTATGTCACAGCCACACATGTCAGAACCAGATTAATCAGATCAGGATTGTCAGACCTTATCAGAGACACACTTGTCACAGTAGAGTGGCGATGAATACCAAGTAGTGTTGCAGTACCAATCTGATGAGAAAGATATTAATCATCTCAGGATGGTCACTTACTGCTGATATCCAGGCCAAACTGAGTTATCCTCAGTACAGGCAGATTGCAATTAGCTGATGAACACTTCTCAAATGTCTGCCTACTTCACTACAATAGCCTGTTCAAATTGAACAGTAACCTTCAACCTTGTTAGTTCTAGATTGCCTTACCAAAGTGGTAAGAGTTACTGGTGGGAGTGGTGAAAGATTAGTCCAGTTTTGGGTATATATTTTGCTAAATGAGATTCTGCACCAAAAAATTAGCTTATATCTTGATATATGACATGATTGCTGTAATATAACATGCTATTGTGCCTTATGAATATTTGAATGTCAACACCAACTTGTCGGTATCTCAATTGGTATTGAAAATTATTTGCATACGTTGAGGTTTTTACACATGAGATACCACAATATCTCGAAATCAGTTAAACTGTAATCAAACATACTATACAATCTCATAACGCACTGCAATAAACTCTGAATGCGCTGTGGCATGGCAGTAATTTCAAAAATGTATTGTAGTACTACCCTAACAGCCATAAAAAATTTTGGTTACAGTAATGCCAAATATGTTCCCAATGGCACTTGGTGCGGGTTTTTGGTCCGTTTGGACATTTTGGTAAATGACCAGTTAGTAGTCATCCATTCATTATAACCAATTGTCTCTGCACCTTAGAGATGTTGCTGATACTGAGATAAACTGGCCAAGCTGTTTTGTGGCTGCTTAGTGTAGAGAGCATAGTTTTATCACTGCCAAGTATAATGGGGCAACTGTTGATCCATCTGTCAAGGATTCCTGGGCTGTGTTAGCAATGAGTAATGAGGTTCTAATCTCTAGACAAATCTGGTCAACACTGGAGCTGACACTCTTGACACATTACCAGCTCTGACACGCTATCTCTGATACGCTTTCTGAGATAGTCGCTCCAACAATCTGACTCTGATGCTCCCTGGCACACTCTCCGACACGCTCCCTGACACGCTCTCTGACAAGTTCTCTCTGACACAATCTCTCTGACACAATCTCTCTGACACAATCTCTCTGACACAATCTCTCTGACACAATCTCTCTGACACAATCTCTCTGACACAATCTCTCTGACACAATCTCTCTGACACAATCTCTCTGATATGTTCTCTCTGGCGTGCTCTTTCAGATATGATCTCTCCGACATGATCTCTCCAACATACTCTCTCCAACACTCTAACTCACCCAAACACAATGAAAATCAGACAAGGAACAATCACTCTAACAATATAACAAAAGTTGCCTGCATATTCAACCTCCAATCGGCGGTCCACATCTCAGTGCCTGTACATTCGGCACTGAAATCTATTTGTTTTACCAGCGTGTATGACAGATGGTCTGAACATGGGAGATATTCTACAATATATCATACCACTACAGTAGGGATCCAATACCCGAATGGAGTAACTTTTTGTTCACTATCAACAGACCTGTCCTTCCGTTGGCATACAAGTCTGTCCATTTTGCCTATGTCCACAATTAGTTCAAAGAGCTGTGCAGTGTTGTTGGCATTGGCATTGGGTACAATAAGGCTTCATTTGAGGATGTTGTTGAGTTTTGTTTTACCTAGGTTGGTAGCCACATCAGAATGACAAAGTTACAATTGTTGGGGTGTAGCAACTGGAGCAAGGTAGTCCCTGTCATCATCATCAAAAGAATTCACTTGTGCTGTGTCATTGATTAGGGCTCTTTCCTTGGGCAATATCTCCATCTCAGGTAGCTGACTGTGTGTATGGTTGTCAAATTGGGGAATGTCATCTGCTAGTACATAGTCTAGCACATCTGATGTGGAAAGATTGCTAGAATGTGGGTGAATATGCACATGTGTTGCACTGAGGTGATGAGTGAGACCACTTTGTCGGAAAAAGACCTTGCCACATATACTGCAAACAAAGGACTGCGTTGTGGAAGGTGAAAAGTGTGTGATTAAGTGCCCCCTGGAAATCGATCATAGTGAGGCTTCTATCACATGTTGCATCGCCGAGTATTCAGCCTACCCTGAAAGAACTTGGATGCGAGCCTACTCTCATGAAATTGTTATACTACAGATTATCTTTAGGCTTGGAGTATGCTAGCATTAGCCCCCTGTGTTTCCTTGTGTCAAATGCTGGGAAGTTCCGCTTCGAAGCACTATTTTCGGCTTCCCTAAACAGCACTGTGTGAGTTGATGTTTCAGCCATATGGCAATCAGCAGTTCTACACCACACATCCCCTCACTTCCTTCCAAACCTCATTCTTTTCAGCCATCCAACAGGCCGTCAACATTTTTGTATCTACCTATTCTGACCTGTCTCAAAAACTGGCATTTTGCTTCTTCAGACTCTGCTCAATTCGATCTGGGCCACCTTCTTAACCAGATCCGCTTGCGTATTTGCATCACGGTAATAATTTGTGTTAGGGTGGACATCCCGTATAGCATGGGTCAGTGCCCATGTTGTACTAGTCGGTAGATAACAGATACAACCCTGATCAATTCTCTCAGATCAATCAACATTCACTTGACAACCCTCATTTGAACTAAGCGACCCTCATTTCCACCCAAAAACCCTCAGCGCTGCTGAAAAACCGTCATTGTGGCACCACCTTGATTTGTGCAGAGATGGCCTGCAGGTGTTTCGAACTCCACAAATGTAATCTGTTCCTCTGTGCTGATGAAGTCGACCCACGACATTGATGCTGTGAGTTGCCCATTCGCATTCACTGAATGCCTTGCAGCAGGTCAGGGATGCAAAACTTAACGCCACAAATCCACTATTCCTTTGGACACATATGTCTGATTGTACACTGAGGTGCAAGGTGCAGCAACAACAGGTGACGAGGTTTGTAAACCAGACTTTGACATTGAGACTCTTACATTGAGTTTCCAACATTCAGTCTCTCACATTGAGTCTCTGATTGTGAGTCTCTGACATCAACGGACATCGACCTAACTAATAGCTGTGTAACTACATTTCCGAGATGCTTGCTTATAGCCCACTAGATCCCCTGGGACTTATACTGGACATGAAGCTCAAGGATGATGATGTCTGTACAATGCAATGACTCATCTCATGCTTATAAAGAAGAGTCACCCAGAGGGCGACCACCACACCCAAGAAAGTACTGCCAAGCCCCGTCAGAAAGTCAAAGACTACAACAAGCTCTACTGCAAAGCCAAAAACTGCATCAAGCCCCATGCCAAAGATTACATCTGCTCGTTCATTGAACGATATCCTGGTTCGTCCTCCTACCCTGATCAATCGACGTGCTTCAGACGTTCATTTTAGGTCTACTACACACCCAATTTAAGCTCAACAGGATTGCGACACAGGGGAGATGAGTCTTTGCAGGGTACAAGTACCACTGAGTGTGGCACTGCACAATTGGCAGCAGCATCCGCAATACTACCTCCTACAGTTTCAGCGGTTTTCCAGGATCCTGAGTTGCACAGGTTCAACCAATGTCTGATCACCAGCTCCAGTTGTGCCCTTCCATGACCCATTTCCAAAAGGAATGATGCACACAATCCATCACCAATTTTGCCAGCAGATCCTAGCAGCGGGTCAACTCAATGCAGTTCAATCAGCGTACCAGTTCAATCTATTGTGGGAGTCATTGCACCTGGATATCGATATCAAAAGCCGGAGAAGACTATATTGATCATTTCATTATGTGGATGGAAGATGATCACCCAGTTGATATTGTGGAAAAGATGAAAAGGCCTCGAGTTTTGAGAGACCTCACAAAGAAACATAATGCACCCCAATGTTAGGACCAACCTGTTGCCCGGATAACTCTGCAATATGAACTGGCAACATACTTCCAGGCTGTTGACTCCTGTTTGGCCAACTCAACATCCACCTAGACTGATAGTCCATTGTCCTGAATTGCAGTGATTCACAGTCCTGCGGACCAATCAACCTGGGACAACTATCCGACCTACACTGAAATTGAAGGCCATCTGATGGTAACATTCAGTACCATCAACAAGATGGTCAACATGGAAAAGACCGACAATGAAATCGAATATATCAAGACCAATACCCTCCACCTGGAAGAAACATTGACCATTTGGGTGAAACCAGAGGACAATGATAACGAGCGCATAATTATTGACATATTTGTCAGTTCTGGAGGTGATATCAGTGCAAATGAATTGGACGAGATAGAGGAGGCAGAGCAAGTGGAAGGGAAGGATGAGCTGCTGAGGATGCAAGAGAACCAAGAGGATTCCAAATGTGGGATCATGCCAATTATGAACAATAAACCAGGCAGAAATTCACTATGCCAGACATGTATACAGGAGGACCTAGATTTCTAGATGAAAAACGGTGGAATAATAGATCAGGGAGGTGCTGACTTTAACAACATCGCTGTAACAAACTAGACGGAGCCAACGACCCTGATGCACAAGCACAGCATGAGGACCAGACGGATAATGTGGATGTGCACTGGTAAGTCACTGTCCTTGTCAGAGTGGTCACTGTCAGAGCTGTAGGGCTACTGTCCGAGCTCATCCCTTGTCAGAGCTGCTCTAAGAGCTGCTTTCGGAGCGGCTGTCACAGCTGTGCCGCTGACAGAGCTGCTGTCAGGGTTGTTGTCAGAGCTCAGCCACTGCCAGAACTACTGTCATAGTGTTGTCAGAGCTCAGCCACTGTCAAAGCTGGTGTCAGAATTGCTGTCAGAGCTCAGCCACTGTCAGAGCTGTGATCAGTGCCATTATCAGAGCTCACCCCACTGTCGGGGCAGCTGTCAGAAAGTTAGAATGGAGCTAATTGTTTTGTGCAGGGTAGTGCAGCAAAAGGATAACGAGAAATTTCGGAGAGAAATCATTGCGGAGTCAATTGCAGTATAAGGCATCACCATTGCAATCAGAACTTGTAAGCTGCTCCACAAACCCACGCAGTTACAGCCTCACCGAATTTTTGCTGTGAGTTGGATGGCAGAGATGAAGAATAACAATGTGAAGGGTGGTTTATTGGCTGACAACTGCGGTAATGGCAAGGTTAGACCCTGCTGTACCCTTCAGATATACTGTTCACCACACTAACAATCATCAGACTTTGACAGCACTAGCTTTAATATGTCGCCAGGTTAATATATATGAACAAAACATCAAGAATCCACATTCAGGATTATGCAAGTGTGAGATCAACATGAATGACAACAAAGCAACGGTTGAATACTGCGAGATGGTGGGAATGGAGCCATGCAAGTCGTAGTTAGAGGTCAATCTCCCAATATTACTTATATTGTATGACCAGCATACATATCACGATAGTGACTTCAAGCTAACCTTGAAATAGCCCTAAACCCATGGTGGCAGAATTTGAAACTACAGTGACTGAGTATACAGGGTTAACTGCACATCTTGATTATAATACATCTTCCTCGAGGAGGACATCCCATCAAGCCATGCGCCATTACAAACCATGGAGTATAGTCATGATTTCAATGATTGAGACCGCCTACTAGCAGTTTGACCAAGAAGAAGCTAACTGTTCGAATTTTCGGGGCCCTGGCGTATTTCACGATGATATCTTGCATGAGCCCCACATGTTGAGACTGAGCAGGACCCCATGTGGCAAGTTTAGGAAGGCTAATGGCATGTTGGTTAAAATGGACCCCCACAATTACATTGTGCATATGGCATCCTGTATGCTCAGTCTGGAGCCACCATACAAATGGATGTTAACAGTAATCCCATTGGGTAATGGCATTGAAGACTTGCATTGGATCCTGTGTTTTCGGTAGAGTTCATCCTGGTTGACCTTTCAGCTACCGCCAGATACTCTTGACTATACTCTCCACATTGATGACAATTGGGATGTGGACGGGAGTAATGTATCAGGTACTGAACATGGTGCAGCAATTAAGCCAGTTGCAGATCCCTACAAGATGGCCCAGAATGCAGATCACTTGATCACTGCAAAACAATGACTTGGGATGCTTATTTGTTGCCTCTGATTACCTTAGTGGGAATATTAACAAGGGCCACACAAATATGGGATATATTAGTCTGACAGCACCACTACAAGGAAACTATTGGCAACCCAGCTTTTGCGGTTTTATGAACCCTAATACTATGGCAAACAATGGTGAGCCGCATCCTATTCATGATCCCAAAGGCCATAATCAACATCTCTCCTATACATGTAACCACCAAACTTGTTACAGTCATGAAGTCCTCTGCAGCTGGACAGTTCTACATTAATGTGATACATAGTAGATTTTAGGCATGGAGAGAGTAAATTACCTGGGTTGCCTCTGGGCAGGGTCCAACGATGGGGAAGTAAAAGCCCTCACACCCCAGTTGGCTGTTTAATCGAATCATCTCCCTAGCGATAAATCCATGCCCCGTGTCAATGTGTCGGAAAATATAACTGTCAACACAACAATGGACATTACCTTCCAGGTTTTCTGACACTGGCGCACCAAACATAATCATACTGAGGATGGCTTGTTTGAAGTCTGCAAAGGCATTTCTAGGGAAGACAGACAGAATAACCCTGCCTGAGAAGGTCAATGGGATGACGCTTGCTCAGATCGAGGCTGTGTTGTGGTTTGGGGCCCCACAGTTGACTTGGCTCAAATAATATCTCTGGTACACCTTGATACTGACAGTCAATGGAGACCAAGTAACTCTGTGGGTATATTGGCCACTTACCCAGTGGCTTGTTGAATATGTTAGCACTCTTTCACATTCTCACATTCTGCCATGCATTGCGACACTGATATTAAACTCTGACACACATCAGCTATGACATTTAACTCTGACATTGACTTTTTGTATGACAATAATTCTAACTGTGAGCAGTACTACCGCCTTTTCAGCTACAATTGTTTTGCGATTCATAGCCCAATGAGATCCATTGCTTCAGCCTCCAAGAAGAAGTCATTCATCAACCACAGGTAAGTGAGGATCCTTGCCTTATCCATTCTGACCAACAATGAGGACTTGAATTTATATTACAATTGATGAAACTCTGTCATGGTCGGACAGGGTATAAATTGCTCAATCAAACATCAGCCATAGTCGCATGTCTGGCAGGTCAGTCAACTGTGGACACAATGCATGGGGCGATTGGTACACCTTACCAAGATCTATCACATGATTCAGAACACCCAGCGGATAAGCCAATCACCAATGCTATATGCACTGGGGGTCCTCCCAAACTCTGCTTGTCAGGACATTAATCTCGATGCTGATCAAGTATATGATACATTGATTGGTATGATTTCCCCACATGGACTCCAGTCTGCTGTGATTGGTCAATATAATAATGTAAAAATGGACATTAGTTAATTTGTGATCATTCTATACATTCCACTTTTGGGTTTGTGCTATTTGTCCCTCTGGGGTGGTTCTTGAGTTTAGGATCTCTATTGCCAGTTCACAGTATTGGGCTGTTTGGGTTTCGGATTAGTTCTCTTGGGCTTTGTATGGGTGTCTGGGTTTGCCCTGCCAGGTATTGGGTCACATTTGGGTAATCTCATAGTTGCCTTCATGGAAGGTTTCGAGCTGTATAGATGACCAGTACTGATGAATGCAGCAATGTAGTCACTCAATTTGACTGCCGACCAGTCTGACTGCAACTCTGACAGCTCCCACTCTGACAGTAGCCACTCTGACAGCGGCCACTCTGACAGTAGCCACTCTGACAGTAGCCACTCTGACTGCGGCTACTCTGACAGCAGCCACTCTGACAGCAGCCACTATGACAGCAACCACTATAACAACAGCCGCTCATACAGAAGCCCTCTGACAACAACTCTGACCACAATCTGACAACCACCATGACAACAACTCTCCAAAGAGTTTGTGATGACAGTGCACAGTGGACAAAAAGTATTCATCTTTTAACTGTACGAAATCTCTATTAGTACATACTCTTCGTGCATATTGCCCAGCAAGTACTCAACAGTCAAGGCAACAATAAGCAATGGTTTTCGTACTTGTTAAAACCATATTCAAGGGACACTGTGATGTTGAACTACACCTAAATCCCTTAATACCAATAAACGTTATGACTAACCCCAAAAGACATAAACAAGCTAACAAAATCAATATGCAGTACAGTAACACAGCGGTCCAATCCAACTAGATCGCCACACCACCCAGTTGTAGGCTCAAGTTTGTCATTGGTGTAGAATCACATTGGAGATGTGCCAGACACTCACAGTACCGAATAGTGATGCTTTAACACTTTCAAATTCAAATTTGACTTGGCATGCAGTTGTTGGGCTTGGCTACAGAGCTAATGCCAGGAGTAGCTGCCCAACTCTTTAGCTCATTCACCAATGGGTTATTGTCAGAGCAGCACCGTTTGGAGCTTTCGGACAATTGGCCAGTTGTAGCAGACTTTGCACTGTACTTTGGTAGAGAACATGGTGGGGAGAAAATGGAAATCAATGGCGTATTAGAGTACGAAATGTAGTTCCTGTGATGGTGCTACCAAAGCACTCCATGACCTATAAATATACTACAAACTCCCGACATAAAGTTGCCAAGATCAGCAGATATACTGTACTGTTATTTACAAATGGGTCCATGGCATTGATTCATCTACCCAATCCCTAGCCCACATAGTAAACTACAATGGATCTGTGATATTACTTTATCCATTTCAATTACATGGCCCAGCTGTGAGTAAAACATTGCAATTGACCACAACTCGGCTCTGGCGAGGTTGTATTGTCAGGTTGCTCTGACAAGGTCACTCTGACAAGGTTGCTCCAACAGGTTGTTCTGACAGGTTGCTCTGACAAAAACATTCTACTCGTCTAGCATGCACAGTGCCGATTTCTTACGGCAGACACTAACGAGTTACCCAACTGTAGATCAAGAAGAGCTAGTGTTTACAAGCCGGATATGGGATAACGGTGGCCCACACGGTTAACTAATCCTTTCTCAGCTGTCTTTGTAGGGATACGCAGATCTAACAACAACACAACAGAAACTACTACCTGTAGGGATATACGTCGTCAAATACTTAACTGGGTAAGTTGCATCCTGAAAGTTCTTAGGTACCTACTTCCATATTTTGGAGAGCTGCACCACAAATCCCATCGACCTCTAACTATGTGCAGTTTCATGGTGCTATCCTAATTGCAATGCAATATTCAATATTATGAGACCTTCATTTTGTTCAACCTCAAGTCAGATCAGGGCCGTTGCCTGCAGAGCACTGGTGGAGAGATTCTGGCTGGATTTGCGAGAGCTCAACATTTGTGACAGTTTCTGCCCATTCGACTCACACAGCAGTGAACTCTGGTCTCGGCTTTTACAAGATCCACCTGTGAAGTGGACTCCGGAGAGCAAGATTCCCGAGTGATACTTGGAGATGCGTCTTATAGCATTGCCCAACGTAGGGGTTTGTGGGCAAGAATATAGTCAAACAGATGGGCAGATTACAGAAACTTAACAAAGTGTTATACTATCAATTCTAACATATGTAACCTATAAAACTTACTCTAAATATGTGAAAGTCCAGTATATCTTTGACTCAGACATGGGAGACCCAATGTATATTGTACAACTCAGGAGAATCAATGTATACCACTTAACTTCAACTCTGACAATTTTCCTAACTCTGACAATCACCCTACTCTGATATAGAAACCACCCTCACCATTAATACGGCATTGCTTGAACATTGACTCGGGAGAACCCATTGGGCACAGTATACCTTCAACTCGGACCATTACCAAAACTCTGACAATTTCCCCAACTCTAAGAACCACCCTACTCTGATATGGAAAGAAACCCCACCAATAATATGGCATTACTTCAACATTGACTCAGGAGAATCCAATATATATGGTATAACTTTTACTCTGACAATTACCTTAACTCTGACAATTTCCCTAACTCCAACAACGACCCTACTCTGATATCGGAATCAACCCCACCTATAATACAGCATTACTTCAACTTTGACTCAGGCAACTCAATGCACATGGTATAACTTTGAGTCTGACAATCACCCTAACTTTGACAACCACACTAACTCTGACAATCACCCTAACTCTGACAATCGCCTTAACTCTGACAATCACCCTAACTCTGACAATCACCCCAACTCTGACAATCACCCTAACTCTGACAATCACCCTAACTCTGACAATCACCCTAACTCTGACAATCACCCTAACTGACAACTGCCCTACTCTGGCACCAGAACCAACCTCACCTGGACAGTGATTACTTTAACTCCAACACTGAATACCCAATGTATACAGTATAATCTCCACTCTGAAAATATTCTTGAGTCTGACACCTGTATAGCATAACTATTACTTTCACATTGACCATAACTCTGACATGGGAACCAAAATTATTTGGTCTAGTTTCAACTCTGACAAGGTTACTTTTAGGTGATGGGAGATTGAAATGAACTACATACTAAATTCTGACAAGCGGTGGATTCCGTGTACATGCAAAGCCAATACACCCAACACAAATCTGCACAGCAATATTCAACACACAGAATGGCGAACAGAACCAGGTCCAGCAGCACCTCCAACCATTCTAGAAAATCCAGATGCAGCAGTGACCACACTAATTGAAATGCCCATGGCAGGTCCCAGGACAGCAGCAGCCATAATGACCAGCATAACTCCGGTGCCAGTAGCGGTGGAACTCACTCCAATTACAATGGCCAACAATGGCATTCATCCTGGCACAATAATCAGGGTTCAGAGAGCTCGGAAAGCGAGAAGATATGTCATTGCGATAATGATGGTGATAAATCATGACCCCACCTCAAAGAACCTGAATAATATATAATGGTAGTCATTCTTCCAGTTTGAATATCCAAGGCAGGGTAAAGACACATCTAGCTAGACATCTGGTTACCTGACAATTTCCTGACGCAAACACCAAGTCCTTCCAGCAGCCAGCGACAGGTGGTAGCAGCACAAATGACTATCTCTGGTTTCGACTCAGACTAGTGTTAGCAATGGGTCCGGGTAACCCGCCAGGGGTCCGGATTCGAAGCAGAGAAATCGTTCGGTTCCGTTCCAGACTCGTCCAAAACCTGACCCGCTGCTTCCTGGGAAGCCAGGCCTGTACCTGTACCCTTTAACCCGCGGGATGTGCTAGGTTTTGCTAGACCCATTGGTTCCAATCTCCGGTTCTGGTTTTCAAGTTTTTCAATTTCTGGTCAGATTCAGATATCCTACTGTTAATCGCAAAATATTCACTTAGGTACATTATTGTCTTTGTTTGATGCATTGGCCGCCTTCATAATCAAAAAGAAGAGAGACACACTGGGTGCCCCATCCTCAAAATGAGCTTCAACGGAGCGCCCATGGTCTCGGGTCTTGCATCATGGGTGATAGAAGAAGTACCAGACAGCTACTTTGAATGTTCCGGCAGTGGTTTAGTCACAAACATATAAGTTTGCAACTGCTCCTGCACCAATGTCATTTGGAGAGCTTATGTAGGCACTTGATATCGTCCCCGGAAAATTGCAAATGCCACAGGGGACTTCGCCGTAAGGAAGTAGTCATATGATGCTAGGTTCCGGGAAAGCACACTCTCACCTATGCATAGAATCTGTCCGGCCGGACTCGGTACCTGATTTGGCACTGAATCAGAAATTGAAACCTGTTAAACCTGTAAGCTTTTACCCCTGCATATAGCCTGCCTAGGTAATTTCAATACAGGAATCGGATTCAGACGAAGATATTGTAATGACCCATTCATCATCAGCAGATCAGATGCCCAAATTGTGATTTTTGACTACTTATCTTCATGAAAAGTTATTGGCGTACCTATTTTGCTACATGTCAGTGTTTGCTGGATGTTGGTTACCAAATTTTGAGACATGATAATTCATCGGTGAATGTGCAACGGTCATACGGGTCATACAATAGTTCTACACTACAAACAGAGTTGATTGAGAATCAACCAACTTGATATTGTCTTGCCTGTTATGGTTAAGCGAAAATACAAAAACTAAATTAGAGACAAAATTTACCTACAAGATTTGAGTCAGTGATGTCATACGAGTCATAGAAGGAGCTGTCAATGCATAATACAAATCTTTATCAATGACCACTATCATGCCACATTCATCCATACATCAAACTGCATAACTCTGCGCTCAGACCTGGTGAACATCATCAAGATTGTGACGAATGCATATGGTAGGTCATGGAAATCGAGGAGAAGGTGCTGGATACGGAAAGGTGAGGAAGTTGGGGTGTATTAATCAAGGATCAGTGGATGGATCTATATGTGGTAAATTGCCGGCCGAAAGTGCTGCAATGTGACAGTGCTATGTCATCCATCGCTCAGATAACGTTTGAAGCAGTGGATCAGAAATTGAGAGGCCACATAGCTTTTGGATGCAACTGAGTATTCATAGAAATGATACATTGGCTGTCAATAATGGCTATATGATTATGTATAAACAATTATTGACCATACAACGACTGTTAGGATGTGTTTATAGTGAGTGTCAACGGAGTGTCGACAATTTTCCATCTTACGCATTCAGCAATCAAAAGGCTACATCATTACAGCCTTGCAAAGTGAAAATATTGGTCGCCTTAATAGGCAAAAAGGGAAGTGACACACTCGTTACCCCATCCTAGAAATGAGCGTCAATGGAGTGTCAACGCTTTCTGTTCTTGCATCTTGCATAATTGAATGGCTGTGCAATGGGAGTAACCCGTCATCGAAGCATTGACCGCTTTTATTGGCAGTATTGTTAGTGACAATGCTACTGCTGCCTAAAATGAACATCAACAGAATGTAAACGATTTTTGGTCTTGTAAGTAAAGCAATTGGGCAGTGATTTGCTTGCTTTTATGCATAACGAACATATTGGCAGCCTTTGTGGGCAAAACTGAAAGTGACACAGTTGCTGCCATGTTCGTAAAATTAGCATCAATGGAGCATCAACGATTCATCGTCTTGCATCTTGCATAATCCAAGGGCTGTGCAATGGGAGTAACCCATGATTGAAGTATTGGCCGCCTTTATCGGCAATATTGTTAGTGACAATGCTGCTACCACCTAAATTCAGTGTCAACAGAGCGTCAATGATTTTTGGTCTTCTAAGTAAGGTAATTGGGCAGTGATTTGCTTACTGTTATGCATAACCGACATATTGGCAGCATTTATAGGCAAAACAGAAAGCGACATGGTCACTACCACCTTCTGAAAATGAGTGCCAACGGAGTGTCAACAATTTATAGTCTTGCATCTTGAATAATCCAAGGGCTGTGCAACAACATTATGTCACAATCGAATTATCGGCTGCCTTTCTTGACAATATTGTTACTGACGATGACGCTACCACCTAAAATGAGGGTCAACGCAGCCACAACGATTTGAGGTCTTGTATCTTGCATCATCCAAGGGCTGTGCGATGGGAGAAATCCATAATTGAATTATTGGCCACCTCTATTGGTGGTATTGTTAGTGATGATGCCGCTACCACCTGAAATGAGTGTCAACAGAGCATCAACGATTTCTGGCCTTGTATGTAAGGTAATTGGGCAGTGATTTGCTTATGGTTATGCATAACCAACAGATTGGCAGCCTGAATGTGCAAAAGAGGAACTGACACAGTCATTGCCACGTTCTGAAAATGAGCGTCAAAGGAGCGTCAACAATTCATGGTCTCGCATTTTGCATAATCCAAGGGCTGTTTGACAACATTAACCCATAATCGAAGTATTAGCTGCCTTTATTAGCAATAAGGTTGGTGATGATGTCACTACCACCTAAAATGAGGGTCAACAGAGAGTCAACAATTTTTGGTCTTGTATCTTGCACAATCCAAGGGCTGTGGAATGGGAGTAACCGATCATTGAAGTATTGGCCGCCTTTATTGCCAACATTGTTAGTGACGATGTCGCTACCACCTCAAATGATCGTCAATGGAGCAGCAAAGAGTTTTGGTCTTGTATCTTGCATTATCCAAGGGCTGTGCAACAACATTAACCCATAATCAAAGAATTGGCAGCCTTGTTTGGCAATATTGTTACTGACGATGCCGCTACCAGCTAAAATCAGCGTCAAAGGAGCATCAACAATTTTTGGTCTTGAATGTAAGTCAATTGGGCAGTGATTTGCTCACTGTTAGGCATAGCCAACGTATTGGCAGCCATATTCAGCAGAAGAGGGAGCAACACATTCACTGCCACCGTCTGAAAATGAGCGTCAACGGAGCATCAACAATTTCTGGTCTTGTAAGTAAGGTGATTGAATGGTGATTTGGTCGCTGCTATGGATAACTGACGTATTGGCAGCTTATATAGGCAAAAGAGGCAGCAACATGGTCACTGCCCCATTCTGAGAATGAGCGTCAATGGAGCGTCAACAATTTTTGGTCTTGTAAATACGGTAATTGGATGGTGATTTGTTTGCTGTTATGCATACCCAATGTATTGGCAGCTTCTATAGGCAGAAGAGACAGCAACACGGTCAATGCCCCATTCTGAAAATGAGCGTCAATGGAGTGTCAACGATTTTTGGCTTTGCGTCTTGGGTAATGTAAGTTCCGATTGGTTGCAGACATCCATTTATGAGATACTGGCAGCCTTTAGGGGCAAAAACAACAGCGACACACTCCCTGCCGCATTCTGAAAATGAGTGTCAACAATTTCTCGTCTTGCATTGTTGGAAATCAAAGAATCGCGCGCATATTCGAGCATATAACAAAACTATTGACCGCCTCGATAGGCAACAATTCAATAAATCAAAGGAAAAACATGGATTCCAAAGTAATCGATATCGCAAACTGCAAAACTTGCAAAAACAAATTATTGGCTGTTGAATATGCGATTTTGATAAGATACTATTATCAAACTGCAACAACAAGAGCATAATGTGAATCTATAGATGGACCCGCTGGGCGACCCGCTCACAGCCTGGGCAATTCAGACAGGTTGGGTGAACTCCATTGAACCATACCCTAGTTGATTGTTCAGGTGTATTGATAACCCAGACAGCCAATTTGCCAACTGTTCAGTTTGGACCATGACCAGGACCCTAGGTGACAGTCTAGAATCGTTGCTATCACTAACTGACACTATTTGTAATTGCAAACACCGAGTTCATCCAACAACCAGGGGCAGGTAGGTAGATGTAGAAATGTCTACCCTGCTATTGACTGACACTACCTGGGTGCAATTGATCACTCTTTCACCTGGCAACCTGGGGGGGGGTACCAATCACAACCCCATTGCACATTCAACTCTCCAGGTGACAATTCACACTAATTGCAATCACCCTGTGACACTCCTCCGAGGAACCAGGAGCACTATGCTCAGCAAGTAAAAGTAACATTCCCTTATTGGCTTTGACTTTGTGCAACCACTCTGACTTAAGCATCACCTAGAGGCAAAAGCGGAATAGGTCCCCCATCAATACTGGCCACTTGCAACAGCATAAGGTGGGTGATATTGGGGTGCCAAAAGATTGGTGGGACATTGCTGGAGATCTATCCTTTGCAGAATTCTTAGCCAGGACCCCTACCCTGTATATGTCAACAAACTGTGTGAGGAAAACTACACTGAAGCCCATGTAATTGTGAATAAGGCAATAGTGTTTGGTGTCTCAAAAGCAGTGATCTGCAGAGTAAGTATTTGCATGTTCCAAGCTCTATTCAGTAGCTGTGACGACCAAGCTCACACATTACAAATCAGCTGCTGAGCACTCCTTGCCGAACAGAGGCACAAAGTTGTGCCTGATCAATATGAAACTAGCTTTCTGACCCTTTCAAACAATAACAGCCAACAGCTAGTAATGATGCTAATCTCTCCATGAACGTACTGGTATCATTATTCAGACTGAAAGAGTGGAGTAAGACTGAAAACCTTTGATTCAATTAATGTTCGGAAAATCAACTTAGATACCGAAAATGATCTTTCTGCGTGGTTCACTATCTGGTGTGATGGCAAAAATTGTGTTCCAGAACTCAATGCCTAATTTGACATAATGGCCATATACATTCCACTTTACAGATTAGGTGACACCTGAGTATTTGTTACTTGCCACAGCTGCAGTAAAGCACTTCTTCGACAACTGGGCTGGTGGCAGTTTCCTCCACATGGAATTCGAAGCAGATACCTACCACAGTCTGCAAATCACCGATTTGGACACATGTTCTGACATTGTAGTAGGTACATATAGTGATCTATTCTAATAATGGAAAAGTATTCCACCAGGGATGCAAAAAAAGATCCTTGCTGTATGTATGATCAGGATCCATGCAATCAATGGTGGGTATCAGAAGGCACCGGTTGTCACACAGTGGGATCTGGCGACAGTAATCAATAATCAGCATGTATAGCTGCTCATGTATACAGCAAATACTAGTTCGATTGTGTATTATTGGAATACAATTGATGGAAAGCTGACTGAATTCATTCCATGCATAAATGGATCTAAAATTATGATCTCAATGGCAATCAGCGAAATACATGGATAGAGTCTGATAATAAACCATGAGTCCTGACAAATATCATGGTGAGTATATGTGCAGACTCTGACCACTAACGGTGGGCTCTGCTAAGAACAAGGTGATAGTGTGAGATGTCTCTGACAAGATCATTGTGACTATATGTGCGGACTCTGAAAACGTCTGGAAAATGGTATTCTGTTACAAGTATAACCTCTGATAATACGCCCATAATTTCCTCATAGCACACCTGAATTATTATTGTAATTCAACTGTTGCACATGTGTGATATACTGCAATTTACAGAATATACTATATATTCATTACAATTACTCATTTATTTGCTACTCTGAAATCTCCTTTCCAATCTGTAACATGGACTCTTTTAACTCTGGCATGCTCACTTGGACAACTCTAACAAGCGCACACTCTGACAAGCACACACTCTGACAAGCGCACACTCTGACAAGCGCACACTCTGACAAGCGCACACTCTGACAAGCGCACACTCTGACAAGCGCACACTCTGACAAGTGCACACTCTGACAAGCGCACACTCTGACAAGTGCACACTCTGACAAGCACACACTCTGACAAGCACACACTCTGACAAGCACACACTGTGACAAGCGCACATTCTGTGAAGCTTAAGTTGCTTCCACATCTCTGAAATGCTCACTCTCACAACTCTGACATTCTCACTTTCACAACTGATATGCTTGCTCTCGGAACTCTGACATGCTCACTTGCAAAGCTATGACTGGTGTCAGCACCGGTTCCGTTTTGGGACCATTTCTACTATAGTGGGTCGTAGCAAACCTGGAACCGGCCAGTTCAGTTCCGGTTTTTGCCTAACCATTCCCTCGATTAAGTCTACCAATATTGATCAGAGAATTTAGACCTTGGTAAGTGAATTATGCAGCTATGCATAGCGCATCTTTTGATGGTCTCCGATTTCCAATATCTTCAAAACTCAGCAAGCAGCGTTGAAAATAGAGTGATTTTTCGCCAAAAAAACCATGTTTTTGCAGCATCACTTGCCGAGTTTTGAAGATATCACAAATTGGAGACCACCAAACGATGCACCATGCAAAGCTGCATAATTCACTTACCACGCTCTAAATTCTCTGATCAATATTGGTGGACTTAATTGGGCAGTTAGATGAAAAAGATCGTCGATTTTCGATGTGGTAAGGCCGTTGCCACGCAGACCTATAAAACCGGCCGGTTCGAAATATGGAACCATTGCTAACACTAGCTGTGACAAGTATGGTCTCACCACTCTGACATGCTCACTCTCAACTCTCTGATAATCTGATAATCTGGCTTTAGTGGGAGCATGCTGGTAACAGTGGATCTAGCTTTGCTGGTAGGGGTGAAACTGGCTTAGCTGGTAGCAGTGGATTTGGACTCGCTGGAAGCACACTAGTAGGGTGGATGTGGCTCCGCTGGTAGCAGAAAATCTAGATTAGGTGTGAGCAGGCAAGAAGTTTATGATCTGGCTTTGCTGGGAACAAGTTGGTAGCAGTCGATCTGGCTTCACTGGAAGGGGTAAAACTGGCTTCACTGGTAGCAGTGGATCTGGTCTCAGTGGAAGCATACTGGTAGCAGTGGAAGTGGCTTCGCTGGTAGCAACATGCTCACTTTTACCTTTCTGATAATCTGGTTTTGCTGGGAGCAAGCTGTTAGCAGTGGATTTGGCTTCACTGATAGCAGCGAATCTGGCTTTGCTGGTAGCAGTCGATCTCGACTTGCTGGAAGCACGCTGGTAGGGTGGAAGTGGCTTCGCCGGTAGCAACGTTCTCATGCTTGCCTCTCTAACAATCTGGCTTTGCTGTGAGCATGCTGGTAGCAGTGGATCAGACTTCGCTGGAATGGGTGAAACTGGCTTCACTGGTAGCGGTGGATCTGGCTTCACAGGTAAGGGTGAAACTGGCTTCACTGGTAGAAGTGGATCTGAGCTCACTGGTATGGAAGGATTAGCCCTTGCTGGAAACAGTAGATATGCAGATGCTCACCCGAAGTTGATAAGAGTCGATTTGAATTGGCATGTCACAATTGATCTCGCTTCGAATGAAGTAGTGGAATTGGTATTGCATCTGGCAGTCGATCTGACATCGCTGAGAGTGTGCAGAGGGGATATAGATACAGCTCATGGTTGAATGATCTAGGAGTAAATGTCCTGACGGTGGTGATGGTGATGGTGGTGATCATTATGATGGTGATGGTGATGGTGGTGATGGTGATGATGGTGATGGTGTTGATGATGATGGTGATGGTGGTGGTGGTGATGATGGTGATGGTAATGGTGGTGGTGATGGCGGTGATGGTGATGGTGGTGATAGTGATTGTGGTAATGGTGATGGCGGTGATGGTGGTGGTGATGTTAGTGATGGTAGCAATTCAAAAAAGGGGGTTACAAAAGAGTATACAGTATGAGGAATGTACTTCATTGTGTAAAGGATTATCACACACAGTGATATATTGTAACACTTCCATAACAATTCCATAATTGAACAAATAGATGGCTAGGCACCATGTAGGCAACTTTATGTTGCCAATAACAGCTATAGTAAATCTCAATTATGGTTATGCAGATGCTTGTCCTGATGAACTGACTGTGGGCTCCGATAAAACCAGGGCAGTAGCATAACAAGCCTCTGACAAGATTGCGGAGATGATCTGTGTGGACTCTGACAGCTGACAGTGGGCTCTGACAAGACCAGAGTGATAGCATATGAAGCCTCTGACAAGATCAGGGTGCCTATATGTGTGGATTCAGACAGCTGACAGTAAGCTCTGACAAGGCCAGTGTGATAGCATGTGGAGCCACTGACAAGATCACGGCTACCAAGCTGACAGCAGACCGTGAGTTTTGACATGGAAGTGCGATTGAACAAAAAGGCTCTGCCAAACAGCCCATTACATCAGCAGAATATAAATCAGTCCGGAAGCCACATGCAAACCTCCCAGGTACTCCGGTAGCCCTCACCAGTGCTTCTCAGTACTTCCAGATGCTCCCACTGGCCCCCCTGGAGCTTTCCAAAGTACTCTCAGACTCTACAAGAGCATTCTCAAGTGCTTCTGAAAGCACCTGCAGTTATGGAGGTGCATTCAGGATGCTTTGAGATTTGACTATTAGGATAGTCAAATTTTGGAGCAGCTGAGACCTCTGCGCAGGTCCCCAGGAGACTTTGAGAGCAGCTGAGACCTTTGGCGCAGGTCTGGGGGAGACTTCAAGAGCAGCTGAGAGCTCTGCACGAGCTTTGTTGGTCACAAGAGTCACTACATCATAATATGGCATGTATTATCTAAGTCTCTCTATATATACATACGGAGATACAGGGATAACGGAGTTGGACTCAGCAACAGGCAGTATATATTTGGGAGACCCTGAGGTAGATGGACATCATCGCAATATACAAAATACACACTCTATCGTTCATAGCTCTTGGACTCACGCACTCTTGCCGAGCTTTCATTGATCCACACACTTTGTGTGGTTCTTCACGCACTGTTGCCCAGTGTTCATAGATCCACACAATATTTGTAGATCATCACGGCCAGGTATCCCATCATATCCTCTCACCCACTTCTTACACTCTTCAAACAAAAAAAGCTCATTTGCAAGAATTCCCTTCAGATGCCATGCCGGGTGCGGCGGAGTATTGATCAAGGGCTGGCTTCCTTCTAGCTCCACCATTTCCCCATACTGTGATCGAGTGAACCTAGGGATACACTCACAGGCCGTGATCGTGCAAGTTTGGAGGCCGTGATCGTGCGAACTTGGACGACATAATCATCAGTGTTGGCAGATACACTCGGAGGCTGCGATTGAGCGAGTTTGGAGATGCACATGGTGGCTGTAATCGTGCAAACTTGGAGGCCATAATCCTGCGAGTTTTGGGATACACTTGGAGGCTGTGATGGAGCGAGTTTGGAGATACACTGGGAGGCCATCATAGAGCGTGATTGGAGGAGTACTTGGAGGCCGCCAATCTGGAGGGGGTAGTTTGGAAGGGAGGCGCAACGGGAGCTGAGACTATATCAATTTGTTAACTCGTAATCGTGGGAATGTAGAGATTTGAGCACAACATGGTTTGCCGAGAGATCAGAGACTGGCTGGCAGCGGGAGACAGTCCATCTTGCGATGATGCAGTATGCGGTGTATGCAGTATTCAGTGTATGCTGTACTCAGTGTTAACTCTTGATCATGGCATGGAGAGACAGAGTGGGATGACTTGACTTCATGTTCTTACATCAGCAAAAAGTGGAAAAGGTATTCTGAGAATTCTGAGCATTGTGAAGGTTTTTGAAAGTCAAGTTCGCGTTTAGTCGATTGTGTTGGGTGCAGCTATACGAATCAAACTCAGCAATATTGCATCCACAACCTGACGGGATTTTCAAACTTGGTATATTGTTCCAAAATAGGTATAGCCTAGTTGGATACATTTCTTAATTGATTAAAGTCAGCTACTTTTATTTTTGAAAAATGTAATGAACATAGAATACTTTGCTGAGTCATGACATGAAACTTGACATTACTATTTCGAAATGATAAATCAAAAACAAACTAACTCAAATAGGAAATATTATCAAACATATTCAGTTATTTGTTGATTATAGCTGGAGGTAGTCCAAATATGGGTAGTTTCATTATGATTTGTC